>Ga0213872_10000192_pt1 | contig 54234 bp, 49 predicted proteins | sample VelepicomBERX_R2_FD_160071 | JGI IMG/M metagenome (GOLD analysis project Ga0213872, IMG submission 160071) | Rhizosphere microbial communities from Vellozia epidendroides in rupestrian grasslands, the National Park of Serra do Cipo, Brazil - RX_R2 | ecosystem: Host-associated > Plants > Roots >... | reverse complement strand
TCGACTTCTCGCTTGAGGGCAAGGACGCGGCGCCCGGCGCCGATTTGAGCCAGACCGAGCCCGACTTATCCGTGCTCGATCTGCCCGCCGAGCCGGCGCGCGATGCCGCGCCTGCCGCCGCCGACTTGGCCTGGCCCGACCAGCCGGGGGAGACAGCGCCGGCGCCGGCCGCCGCGGCGCCGCTGCCGGAAGCCGAGCTTGAGGCGGCCTTCGGCGAACCTGAGGCGGCCTTTGCGGAGCCTGCGGCGGAGCCGGAGCCTGAGCCGGCGCCCGCCCCGGGAGATGTGACCGTGGAGGCCGTCACCGTGCCGCCGTCGAAGGAGGATGAGGCGCTGGCGACCAAGCTCGATTTGGCGCAGGTCTATCTCGATATGGGCGATAGCGAGGGCGCGCGCGAGGTGCTTCACGAGCTGATCGGCGAAGCCAAGGGAACACTCAAACAGCGGGCCGAAGAGATGCTGGCCGATATGGCGGCATGAAACGCGTCCGTCCCGCTCCCTGTCCCGCGCGCGCGCCGTCCAGGCAGCCGTGGCGGCGCTATATGCTGGCGGCGGTGGTCGCGGGGCTGTTCGCCTGTCCGCGCGCCGCCTTGGCCGGGCTCGGGCCGATCGAGGTGCTGTCGGCGCCGGACGAGCCGTTTGCCGCGGTCATTCCCTTTGTCGAGGACGCGCCCGGCAATGATGTGAGCGTGTCATTGGCCGAGCGCGCCCGCTATCCGATCTTGTCGCCGTATAGCCCGTCGGCCGAGCGGCTGCAATTTTCGCTGCGCCGCGCCGCCGACGGCCATCCGACCGGCGTGCTGGTGTCCGGCACGGCGCCGATTACCGAACGCGAGCTGGATTTCGCCGTGGCGGTCCGCTGGCACGATGGCGGCCTGGTGCGCGAATACCAGGTCGACCCGCGTCATACCCCCGCGCCCGCGCGTGGGGGGGACAAAAAGCCGGCGGCCATGCCGGCCTCCCACGGCGGCGGCGACAATATCGCGCTGGGTAAGCTGAGGGTGAATTCCGCGCCGGGCGCGCCGCTGATGGCCGAGGTCGCTTGGCTCGGCCGGGCGCCGTCCGATCCCGCGCGCCTGCGCGTGCGCGTCTCGCCGGTGGGCGAGGGGCGGCCAGCCCCCGAGGTGCTGGCACTGCTGTCTTCGATGAAGTATGCGCTGGCGCCGGGGCCGGGCGAGGGGCGCGTGCTGCAACTGCATTCCGACTTGCCGCTGGACGTGGCGCAGCTGGATTTCCGTCTGGATGTCAGCCTGGACGGCGCGCGCGCCGCGCGCCGCTATCGCCTGACGGTGGCCGGGTCGACGATCCGCGTGGCCGAGCATAGCGTGATGCCGGCACATGCCGCTTTCCGCGTGCTCCGGGTATTGCCGGGCGACACGCTGTCGGCCGTGGCGCGGCGGCTGCGGCATGAGGGCATTTCGCCCGCAGCGGCGATCGCGCAGCTCTACCGGGAAAACCCGCGTGCGTTCATCGACGGCAATATCGACCGGCTGCTGGCCGGCGTGCTGCTGCGCTATCCGGCGCAATGGGCGCCCGCCGCGCCGTTGCCGGCGCAGCCGGAGGATGCCGCGCGGGCGGCGGCGCTCTCCGGCAAGCTGAAACAGCAAGAACATTTGCTCTCTAGCGCACATGCCGTGTCGCAAGCGCTGGAGCAGAAACTGGCCGATTTGCAGCGCCGCCATGACGGCGCCGCGGCCGAGCCCGCGCCTCGCAGCGCGCGGCCGATCCCGCCCGGGGTCGAAACCGCGTTGGGGAGCGCTTTTTTGGCGGCCGCCGCGGCCACCGCGCTGGCGCTGCGCCGTCGGCGGCTACGCCAACGCCAGGCATCGCCGGCGCGAGAACGCGGCACGCCTACGGCGGAAGGTATGCGCCAATGGCTGCGTTACGATCCCTCCCGCGACGATCTGCGCTATCGATTGCTATTGCTGCTGGCAAGCCAGAATGACCGCGAGGGGTTTATCGACCAGGCCGAACAGGCGCGCCCGCGCTTCGATCCCGCCGGCGAGATGTGGCAGGCGGTGGTGACGATGGGGCAAGAGCTCGCGCCGGATTATCCCTGGAGCGGACCGCAGGCCGCCGTGCCGGCTGCGCCCGAGCCCGCTCCGGCGTCCACCGTGAGCCTTGCCGCGCCGGCGGCATCGCCGCTGTTGGCGATGGATGGGTTGGACGATTGGGCCGACAACCTATCGATGCTGACCTCGCCCGAGGCCGAGCCTGACGACGCCGCGCAGATGCCCGAGCCGCTCGACAATCAGGCGCTGGCCGAACTCTTCCTGGAAATGGGCGACCAGCAGTCGGCGCGCCAGTACAGCCGCCATCCTGGCCATTAAGGCTCCCCTCGTTCGGAAATTTCCCCGTCACGGTTTACCTCGATTCCTTAAAATGCCTTGCCGCCCGTGGCCAGCGCGCGGTGGCTAAGGTAGAGTGAAGGTTTGGTCGCAGAATAAGCTGTCGGATTTAGGATGGAATATCGATGAGAATCGCGCTCGGCGTGGAGTATGACGGTCGGGCGTTCGCGGGCTGGCAGATCCAGCCGCACGGCAATACCGTGCAAGACGCGTTGAACCGCGCCCTGGCGGCGATCGCCGGCGCCCCGGTGCATACCGTGGCGGCGGGACGGACGGATGCCGGGGTGCATGCCTCGCAGCAAGTGGTGCATTTCGATTGCGACGCGGTGCGGCCGGATACGGCCTGGGTGCGCGGCGTCAATAGTCACTTGCCGGATTCGGTGGCGGTGCTGTGGGCGCGTCGCGTCAGCGAGGATTTCCACGCGCGCTTCTCGGCCTTTAGCCGCAGCTATAGTTATTTTCTGCTGTCGGCGCCGGTACGTCCGGCGCTGTTGGCGGGCAAGATCGGCTGGTTTCACCAGCCGCTGGACGTGGCTGCGATGCGCGCGGCCGCCGCGCACCTGCTCGGCCGGCACGATTTTTCCAGTTTTCGCGCCGCCGAGTGCCAGGCCAAGAGTCCGGTCAAGGATGTGCAGCGCTTGGACCTGACCGAGCATCAGGGGATGATCCGCTTCGATCTGCTGGCCGACGCCTTTTTGCACCATATGGTGCGCAACATCGTCGGCACGCTGGTGTACGTCGGCAAGGGCGCGCTGAGCGCGGCGGACGTGCAAAGCCTCCTCCTGGCGCGCGACCGCACCGCGGCGCCGCCGACTTTCATGCCCGATGGCTTGTACCTGACGGGGGTCGGCTATCCGGATGTTTACCAATTGCCAGCCGCGGCGGACCCGGCGCGGCTGACGTTATGGAGATGACGATGACGCGGGTGAAGATTTGCGGCATCACCCGTCCAGAGGACGGCGCCGAGGCGGCCCGGCTGGGCGTCGACGCCATCGGCTTGGTGTTTTACCCCAAGAGCCCGCGTTATGTGACGTTGGACGCGGCGCGTGCGGTGGTGGCGGCGCTGCCGCCCTTCGTCAGCGTGGTGGCGCTGTTCGTCGATCCGTCGCGCGATGAGGTCGAACAGGTGCTCTCGGCGTTGCCGATCGACGTGCTGCAGTTTCATGGCGACGAAACGCCGGCATTTTGCCGGTCGTTTCAACGGCCGTACTTGAAGGCGGTGCGCATGCGCCCCGGCACCGATCTGGCGGCCATGGCCGCCGACTACGCGGATGCGCGCGGCGTGCTGGTCGATGCCTTCGTCGAAGGCGTGCATGGCGGCACCGGCACGCGCTTCGATTGGTCGCTGTTGCCGGCGGCGCTGCCGGTGCCGCTGATTCTGTCCGGCGGCCTGGACGAGCACAACGTCGCCGAGGCCGTGCGCCAAGTGCGGCCCGCGGCGGTGGACGTATCCAGCGGCGTGGAAAAATCAAAAGGATTGAAGGATGCCGGACGCATGGCGGCATTCATACAAGGAGCGAAATATGCAGCAGTATGATCTTCCCGATGCCAGCGGCCATTTCGGCGCCTACGGCGGCATCTTTGTCGCCGAAACGCTGATGGCGGCACTTGAGGAACTCAAGGCGGAGTACGCCCGCGCCAAAGCCGACCCGGCTTTCTGGGCCGAGTACCGTCACGAGTTGGCGCACTACGTCGGCCGGCCGTCGCCGGTCTACCACGCGCGCCGATGGTCGGAGGCGCTTGGCGGCGCCCAGATCTACCTCAAGCGGGAAGATCTGAATCACACCGGTGCCCACAAGGTGAACAACACCATCGGCCAGGCGCTGTTGGCGCGGCGCATGGGCAAGAAGCGCGTGATCGCCGAAACCGGTGCCGGCCAGCATGGCGTGGCTTCCGCTACCGTGGCCGCGCGCTATGGCATGGAGTGCGTGGTCTACATGGGCTCTGAGGACATCAAGCGCCAGTCGCCCAACGTTTACCGCATGAAGCTCCTGGGCGCCACCGTGGTGCCGGTCGAATCCGGCTCGCGCACGCTCAAGGACGCGCTCAACGAGGCGATGCGCGATTGGGTGACCAACGTCGATTCCACGTTCTACATTCTCGGCACCGCCGCCGGCCCGCATCCGTACCCGATGATGGTGCGCGACTTCCAGCGCGTGATCGGCGAGGAGTGCAAGGTGCAGATGCCGGAACTGATCGGCCGCCAGCCGGATGTCGTGGTGGCTTGCGTCGGCGGCGGCTCCAACGCCATCGGCCTGTTCCACCCGTACATCGACGTGCCCGACGTGCGTATCGTCGGCGTCGAGGCGGGCGGCGAGGGGCTGCAGGGCGTGCGCCACGCGGCGCCGCTGTCGGCCGGCACGCCGGGCGTGTTGCATGGCTTCCGCGGCTACCTGATGCAGGACGCCGACGGCCAGATCATGGAAACCCATTCGGTGTCTGCCGGCCTGGATTACCCCGGCGTCGGTCCGGAGCATTGCTACCTGAAGGACATCGGCCGTGCCGAGTACACCGCCGTCGACGACGACGAGGCGCTGCGCGCTTTCCACGACTGTTGCCGCCTGGAGGGCATCATTCCGGCGCTGGAGTCGAGCCATGCGCTCGCGTGGGCCGCCAAGGCGGCGCCGGCCATGGGACGCGACCAGGTGATCCTGGTCAACCTGTCCGGCCGCGGCGACAAGGACATCAACACCATTGCCGGCCTGTCCGGCATCAGCCTGTAATCGGGGAGGGACGCATGTCGCGTATCGCAGAATGTTTCAACCGGCTTGCCGGCCATAAGGCGCTGATTCCGTTCATCACCGCCGGCGATCCCAATCCGAAGCTGACCGTCGAATTGATGCATGGCTTGGTCGACGGCGGCGCCGACATCATCGAACTCGGGGTGCCGTTTTCCGATCCGATGGCCGACGGTCCGGTGATCCAACGCGCGTCCGAGCGTGCGCTCAAGCATCATGTGAGCCTGGCTCAGGTGCTGGATATGGTGGCCACTTTTCGTCTAGAAAACACCTATACGCCGGTGGTGCTGATGGGCTATCTCAATCCGGTGTGCGCGATGGGATTTCAGCGTTTCGCCGAGCGTGCCGCGGCATGCGGCGTCGATGGCGTGCTGACGGTGGATTGCCCGCCGGAAGAGGCCGATGAGCTGACCGGAGCGCTTGTCGCCGCCGGGCTCGATCCGATCTTCCTGGTGGCGCCGACCACGCCCCCTGATCGGGTGGCGCGCATCGGCCAGCTGGCGCGCGGATATGTCTATTATGTGTCACTAAAGGGTGTCACAGGCGCGGGTCATCTGGACATTGCTGAAGTTACGGGTAAAATTGCCGCCCTTAGGGAATCAATTACCGTTCCCATCGGAGTGGGGTTCGGCATCCGCGATGCCGAGACCGCCCGTGCGCTGTCCGGCACGGCCGACGCCATTGTGGTCGGCAGCCGGCTGGTGCAGGAAATCGAGGCCGCCGAGCCGCAAGCCGCCAAGCAGCGGCTCGCGCGTCTGGTGGCCGAACTGAAGTCGGCCATTCGCTAGAGCAAATGCTCCGGCGCGTACAAGGCCTGACGTGACGGCCCGGCTGAGCTGGGCCGAATTGTCCAAGGAGTCTGCATGAGCTGGTTGAATAAGCTCCTGCCGCCGAAGATCAAGCGCGAAGGCCGCGCCGATCGACCGTCGGCAGTACCGGAGGGTTTGTGGAGCAAGTGCTCCGCCTGTGAAGCCGTCCTGTATTACACCGACCTGGAATCCAATTTACAGGTTTGCCCGAAGTGCGGGCACCATCATCCGCTGCACGCGCGGGCGCGGCTCGACATGCTGCTCGACCAGGAAGGCCGCCGCGACATCGGCAGCGAGGTCAAGCCGGTCGACGTGCTGAAGTTCAAGGACGGCAAGCGCTATATCGATCGCTTGAGCACCGCCCAGGCCGATACCGGCGAGGACGACGCGCTGGCGGTCATGCAGGGCAGTATTTTGTCCGTGCCGGCGGTGGTGGCTGCGTTCGAATTCAAGTTCATCGGCGGTTCGATGGGCTCGGTGGTGGGCGAGCGTTTCGTGCGTGGCGTGGAAGCCGCGGTCGAGGCGCGCGCGCCGTTCATCTGCGTGTCGGCGTCCGGTGGCGCGCGCATGCAGGAAGGCCTGAACTCGTTGATGCAGATGGCCAAGACGAGCGCCGTGCTCGATGTGCTGACGCAGGCGCGTCTGCCGTTCATTTCCATCTTGACCGATCCGACCATGGGCGGCGTGTCGGCCTCGTTCGCCTTCCTTGGCGACGTGGTGCTGGCCGAGCCGGGCGCGCTGATCGGCTTCGCCGGCCCGCGCGTGATCGAGCAGACCGTGCGCCAGACGCTGCCGGAAGGCTTCCAGCGCTCGGAGTTCCTGCTGCAGAAGGGCGCAATCGACCAGATCGTCGACCGGCGCGAAATGAAGCAGCGCGTCGCCGACTTGCTGACGCTGCTGATGCGCGAGCCGTCGGTGGCCTAAGCGCCGATGTCGCGGAAAACAAGGCGGGCGTTTGCCCGCCTTGTTTTTTTTCTGATGATTGATCTTTAGTTTCGGCGACTGCACCCTACGCGAGCATCCTTGATTGTAGGGCGCAATCGCCGTGCAACGCGCGGCATTGCGCCAACGCCGCGGGATTCCTAAAAGTGATCGATGACGTGGTTGTCCTGCTCGCCGATGATGTTGGACGTCGGCCCGGTGAGCAGCGCGTCCGGCGCGTAGACGGCGCGGGTGTTCTTGTCGGGGTAGGGCAGTTGCCACAGGAAATGGCGGATGCAATTGAGCCGCGCGCGCTTCTTGTCGTCGGCCTTGATCACCGTCCAAGGCGCATCGGCGGTGTCGGTGTGAAAGAACATCGCCTTTTTGGCCGCGGTGTAGTCGTCCCAATGGTCGAGCGACTGAATGTCGATCGGCGACAGCTTCCAGCGCTTGAGCGGGTCGTCGCGGCGCGAGACGAAGCGGCGCAGCTGTTCTTCCTGGCTGACGGAGAACCAGTACTTGAACAGCCTGAGGCCGCTATTGACCAGCATGCGCTCGAATTCCGGCGTCTGACGCAAAAACTCCAGGTATTCGTTGGGGGTACAGAAGCTCATCACGCGCTCGACCCCGGCGCGGTTGTACCACGAGCGGTCGAAGAACACCATTTCACCGGCGGTCGGCAGATGCTGCACATAGCGCTGGAAGTACCACTGACCATGCTCCACCTCGGTCGGCTTCTCCAACGCCACCACGCGCGCGCTGCGCGGGTTGAGGTGCTCCATGAAGCGCTTGATGGTGCCGCCTTTGCCGGCGGCGTCGCGCCCCTCGAACAGGATGACGATGCGTTGGCCCGACTCCCTGACCCAGTTCTGCACTTTCAATAGTTCGATCTGCAGGTCGGCCTTGATGCGCTCATACTCCGGCCGGCGCATGCGGGTTTTGTACGGATAGTCGGCCGGCAGCGGCGCGGTGGTGCTGTCTTCCGACGAACCGCGCGGCGCATGGGCGATCTTCAGCGCCATTGGCGATTGGCTGATGGCCTCGATTTCGCGCGCGGCCTCGGCGCGGGCGGCGGCGGCGCGCTCGGCCCGGTTCGCTTGCAAGCGGGACGTGGATTGAGGCGAGGGCCGGGTGCGTGCTTTGGGTGCGGCGGCGGGCGTTGGCGCGATGGTATCGGCGGTAGGGGCCGGGGCGGACGGGTCTCGGGTCATGGCGAATATCCACTTCATCAATATGGATAATGTCATGCTACTGCGTTGCTATCCCGGCGTCGATAGAGTTTTGTCATAAAAAGTCGGCCTGATTTTGTCTGCGCAAATCGGGTACAATCGACCAATTACGCATTAACCGGCAACTGAACAGATAATGAGCACGGAAAATAACACGCCTGTCGTCAGCAATTTCATCCGCTCCATCATCGACGAGGATTTGGCCAGCGGTAAGCACGCCGCCATCGTCACCCGCTTTCCGCCGGAGCCGAACGGCTACCTGCACGTCGGTCACGCCAAGTCGATCTGCCTGAATTTCGGCCTGGCCGACGATTATCACGGCCACTGCCATTTGCGCATGGACGATACCAACCCGGAGAAAGAGTCCGACGAATACGTGCGTTCGATCCAGGACAGCATCCGTTGGCTCGGTTATCAATGGGATGGCAACGTGCGCTATGCCTCCGACTATTTCGACGCCCTGTACGGCTATGCCGTGGCGCTGATCCAGGCGGGCCACGCTTATGTCTGCGAGCTGACGCCGGAAGAGATGCGCGAATATCGCGGCAGCCTGACCGAGCCGGGCCGCGACAGCCCGTACCGCAATCGCAGCGTGGCGGAGAACCTCGATCAGTTCTCGCGCATGAAAGACGGCGAATTCCCCGACGGCAGCAAAACGCTGCGACTGAAGATCGACATGGCCTCGGGCAACGTCAATCTGCGCGACCCGGTGATCTACCGCATCCGCCGCGTGCATCATCACCGCACCGGCGACAAGTGGTGCATCTACCCGATGTACGACTACACCCACTGTATTTCCGACGCGCTCGAAGGCATCACCCATTCGCTGTGCACGCTCGAGTTCGAGGATCATCGCCCGCTGTACGATTGGGTGCTGGACCATATCGACGTGCCCTGTCATCCGCGCCAGTACGAGTTTTCCCGCCTGGAAATGCTGTCGACGCTGACCTCCAAGCGCAAGCTCAACGCGCTGGTGACCGAAGGCCTCGTCAGCGGCTGGGACGACCCGCGCATGCCGACGATCGAAGGGATGCGCCGCCGCGGCTACAGCCCGGCCGGCATCCGCTTGTTCGCGCAACGCATCGGCATCTCCAAGAGCGTCAACATCATCGACATGAGCGTGCTGGAAGGCGCGGTGCGCGAGAGCCTGGAAGCCGAGGCGCCGCGCATCATGGCGGTGCTCAACCCGATCAAGGTGACGCTGACGAACTTCGCCGAGGGCGTGAGCGCCTCGCGCAGCGCGCCGTATCATCCGCACCATGAGGAATTCGGCGAGCGCGACGTGCCGATCGCGCGCGAAATCTGGATCGAGCGCGACGATTTCGCCGAAGTGCCGCCCAAGGGCTGGCAGCGGCTGACGCCGGGCGGCGAGGTGCGCCTGCGCTATTCCTACGTGATCAAGTGCGACGAGGTGGTCAAGGACGCGGCGGGCGAGGTGGTCGAGCTCAAGTGCTCGATCGACCATGACACGCTTGGCAAGAACCCCGAGGGCCGCAAGGTCAAGGGCGTGGTCCATTGGGTCAGCGCGTCTCACGCGGTCGAAGCCGAGGTGCGGCTCTATGATCGGCTGTTCACCGAACCGCGCCCGGACGCGGTGCGCGGCGAGGATGGCGAATATGTCGACTTCCGCCAATTCCTGAACGCCAATTCGCTGACCGTGACCACGGGCTATCTGGAAGCGGCCGCGCTCGACGCGCCGGCGGAGACCCGTTATCAGTTCGAGCGTCTGGGCTATTTCGTGGCCGACCGCTTCGACCATCAGCCGGGCAAGAAGGCCGTGTTCAATCGCGCGGTGGGTCTACGCGACACCTGGAGCAAGTAAGCGATGCTGAAACTCCACAATACGATGACCCGTCATAAAGAGGTCTTCACGCCGCTCGAGCCGAACAAGGTGCGCATGTACGTCTGCGGCATGACCGTGTACGACTTCTGCCATCTGGGCCACGCGCGGGTGATGGTGGTGTTCGACATGGTGGCGCGCTGGCTGCGCGCCTCGGGCTACCAGGTCAACTATGTGCGCAACATCACCGACATCGACGACAAGATCATTCGCCGTGCCGCCGAGAACGGCGAATCGATCGGCGAATTGACGCAGCGTTTCATCGCCGCCATGAACGAGGATAGCGCCGCGCTGGGCGTCGAGCGCCCCGACCATGAGCCGCGCGCCACCGCCTACGTGCCCGGCATGATCCGGATGATCGAGGCGCTGATCGCCAACGGCCACGCCTACGCCGCCGACAACGGCGACGTGTACTACGCGGTGCACGCCTTTGCCGACTACGGCCGTCTTTCGGGCAAAAGCCTGGAAGACCTGCGCGCCGGCGAGCGCGTCGAGGTCGATCCGCACAAGCGCGACCCGATGGACTTCGTGCTGTGGAAAGCGGCGAAGCCCGGCGAGCCGTCGTGGGCGTCGCCGTGGGGCCCGGGCCGCCCGGGCTGGCACATCGAGTGCTCGGTGATGAGCGAACACCTGCTGGGCACGCATTTCGACATTCATGGCGGCGGCGCCGACCTGCAGTTCCCGCACCACGAGAACGAGATCGCCCAGTCCGAGGGCGCGCACGGCCATACCTTCGTCAACTACTGGATGCACAACGGCTTCATTCGTGTCGACGACGAGAAGATGTCCAAGTCGCTGGGCAACTTCTTCACCATTCGCGAGGTGTTGGCCAAGTACGACCCGGAGGTGGTGCGCTTCTTCATCCTGCGCGCGCATTACCGCAGCCCGCTCAACTATTCCGACGCGCATCTGGACGACGCGCGCGCCGCGCTGACCCGCTTGTACACCGCGCTGAAGAACGTGCCGCCGGTGGATGTGCCGCTGGATTGGCACAGCGAGTATGCCGTGCGCTTCAAGGAAGCGATGGACGACGATTTCAATACCGTTGAAGCGATGGCGGTATTGTTCGATCTGGCGGGCGAAGTGCACAAGAGCCAGTCCGCGACGCTTGCCGGTCTGCTGAAGGCGCTTGCCGGCGTGCTCGGCCTGTTAGGCCGCGATCCGCAGGCCTTCTTGCAAGGCGGGCAGGGTGGCGACGGGCAGATGCCGGCCGCCGAGATCGAGGCGCGCATCGAGGCGCGCCGTTTGGCGCGCACCCGTAAGGATTGGGCCGAGTCGGACCGCATCCGCGACGAACTGACCGCCGCCGGCGTGATTTTGGAAGATGGCGCGGGCGGCACCACCTGGCGTCGTGGCTAGGCTTTGCCGAAGTGCTTGTCAAGCGGGCGCAATCGGCGGATAATCCGCTGTTTCGTCAAGCGGTACAGGCAAAACCCCTGTACCCGAGTAAAGGGAAAATTATGAAGACCGATATTCATCCGGATTACAAAGACGTCAACGTGACCTGCTCGTGCGGTAACACCTTCACGACCAAGTCGACGATGACCAAAGATAGTTTCCACATTGAAGTGTGCTCGAGCTGCCACCCGTTCTACACCGGTAAGCAGAAGATCGTCGACACCGCCGGCCGCGTTGACAAGTTCAACCAGAAGTTCGGCAACTTCTTCAAGCGCGGCTGATTTTTTCGCGCCAAAGCATGACCGCAAGGCAGCCTCAGGGCTGCCTTTTCTCATTTCTGCGCAACCATGCTAAGCTAGCGTCCCACGTTCGCCACCTCGCTTTACGCGCATGCTGACTTTCTCCCCCAACGATCGGAATCAACTGCCGCGCCCGACTGAAAAGCCGTGGGTGTTATTGCTCTTGGCCTTTATTTGGCTATGGCCGACCGTGCTCGGTCACGATCCCTGGAAGCCGGATGAGCCGTACGTGCTGGCCGTGGTGCTGGATATGCTTCAGCACGGCCATTGGCTGGTGCCGACGATTCAGGGGACCCCCTGGCTCGATACGCCGCCGCTGTATTACTGGGTGGCCAGCGTGTTCGTGCGGTTCCTATCGCCTTGGGCGTTGCCGGCGCATGACGCGGCGCGGCTCGCCACGCCGTTTTTCATGGCCATGGCGCTATGGTGCGTGGGCGGCGCCGGGCGCGAGCTGATCGGTCGCCGCCATGGCCGTAGCGCCGTGCTGATCTTGATCGGCTGCATCGGCCTGATCGATACCGGGCACCAGATGACTTCGAGCGTGGCCGCTTTCGCCGGGTACGCCGCCGCTCTCTATGCGTTGACGCTGTGCACGCGTCTGCCGGCCTTGTCCGGCGCGCTGCTGGCACTCGCCAGCACTGTGCTGTTTCTCTCCTCGAGCCTGCTCGATCTGTCGCTCTTGTGGGCCGTGGTGGTGTTGCTGCCGATATTCCCCGCTTGGCGCAACAAGCGCTATGCCACCACGGTGGCCATGGCGCTGCTGTGCGGCTTGCCGTTGCTGCTGGTGTGGCCGGTGGCCTTCGCCCGCTATTATCCGGCGCTGTTCCAGCTTTGGTGGAGCAACGACGCGCTCGGCGAGATCGCCGGTTTCGCCCGGCCCGATCTATTCCATGGCTTCGGCTACTACTTCAAAACCTCGCTATGGTACGCCTGGCCGGCGTGGCCGTTGGCGGGCTGGACCGTGTATCGCCGCCGCCGCTTCGACCAGCCGATGATGCAATTGCCTGGACTGTTCTTCGTCGTGTTCATCTTGCTGCTTACTTTGTCCGGGGTGCAGGAAACCAAGAACACCATGCCGCTGTTGTTGCCGTTGACGCTGTTGGCGGCCATCGAACTCGATACGTTGCGACGCGGCGCCGCCGCCGCGCTCAACTGGTTTGGGCTGATGACGTTCGGTTTCTTCGGCTTGCTGATCTGGTTCGGCTGGGCGGCGATGAACTTCGGCTGGCCCGAGCGGCTTGCCGGGCGGGCGCATTACTTCAGCCCGTACTATGTGCCGACCGTTTCCATTCCGATGGCGCTGGCCGCGCTGTTTGCCACGCTGGTATGGATTTGGGCACTGACACGGCGCCATCTGCGCGGCAGGCAGGCGGTCACCAACTGGGCGGCCGGCATTACCTTGTTCTGGGGCTTGGCCGGCACGTTGTGGCTGCCTTGGCTCGACGCGCTCAAGAGTTACCGCCCGGTGGTGGCTGACATGGTGCGCCACCTGCCCGCCGGTGCCGGCTGCGTATCGACGTCGAAGGAGAATTGGATCGGGCGGATGAGCTGGCAGTACTTCGCCGATATGACGCTTGTCACCGATCCGGCCGCCTGCGCGCTGCGCTTGTCGGTGCGCCCGCACAGTGTGGCGCCGGACCCTGCATGGCAAGTCTTGTGGCAGGGTAGCCGACCGCGCGAGGACAGCGAAGTCTACGTGCTTGAGCGGCGGGTTCGGGAGTAGGGAGTAGGGCGCAATCGACGCGCAACGCGCGACATTGCGCCAAACCTCGGTGGCGCACTGCCTTCGGCGAGTGCGCCCTACTCCCCACTCCCGACTCCCCCACCTAGGACTTGAGCTCCGCCAGATCCTGGTAGAGCCGCAGCGAATCCGGGTTGGCGAGCGCGCTGAGATTCTTCACCGGTTGGCCGGCGAGCACGTTTTTGACCGCGAGCTCGGCGATTTTGCCGTTGGCGGTGCGCGGAATGTCGGCGACCGCGACGATGTGCGCCGGCACGTGACGCGGGCTGGCGCCGCGGCGGATGCTTTCCTTTATCCGCGTTGTCAGTTCCTCGTCGAGCACGGCGCCGCGCGCCATGCGCACGAACAAAATCACCCGTTCATCGTTGTCCCAGGGCTGGCCCACCGCCAGCGCCTCCTCGATTTCGTCGAAGGCCTCGACCTGGCGGTAGAGCTCCGCCGTGCCGATGCGCACGCCCCCCGGGTTGAGCACCGCATCCGAGCGGCCGTGGATGATCACCCCCCGGTGCGCGGTGATTTCGGCGAAATCGCCGTGCGCCCACACGTTGGGGAAGCGGTTGAAGTAAGCGCGGCGCATGGCGCTGCCGTCTTCGTCGCGCCAGAAGCCGATCGGCATCGACGGGAAGGGGCGGGTGCAGACCAGCTCGCCCTTCTCGCCGACGAGTACATTGCCGTGCTCGTCGAAGACCTCTACCGCCATACCCAGACCCCGGCATTGCAGTTCGCCGCGATAGACCGGCAAATTGGCCGAGCCCAGCGCGAAACAGGAGACGATGTCGGTGCCGCCGGAGATCGATGCCAGATTGAGGTCGTGTTTCACCGCCCGGTAGATCCAGTCGAAACTCTCCGGCAACAGCGGCGAGCCGGTGGAGAATAGCGCGCGCAGCGCGGTGAAACGATGCCGCTCGTTGGGCAGGATGCCCAGTTTGCGCGTGCTGTCGATGAATTTGGCCGATGTGCCGAAATGCGTGGCGCCGGCCGTTTCGGCATAGCGCCAGAGGATGTCCCCGCCGCCGTAAAGCGGCGAGCCGTCGTAGAGCAGCAAGGTGGCGCCGCTGGCGAGCGCGCTCATCTGCCAGTTCCACATCATCCAGCCGCAGGTGGTGAAATAGAACAAGCGGTCGAGCGTATGGATGTCGCTATGCAGCTGATGTTCTTTCATGTGCTGCAGCAGCGTGCCGCCCACGCCGTGAACGATGCATTTGGGTTTACCGGTGGTGCCGCTGGAATAGAGGATGAACAGCGGGTGGTTGAACGCCACTGCTTCAAAGGCGATGTCGCATGCTGGGTAGGGCGCGATCAGGTCGTCGAGGGTCACGCCGCCGGGCAGCGCGCGCGCCACCGCGTTGGCTTGCCCGAGATAGGGCACGACGACGATGCGCGTGAGGCCCGGCAGCGCGTCCGCCAGCTGCGCGAGCTTGTCGCGATAGTCGAACGGCTTGCCGTTGTACCAATAGCCATCGGCGCAGAACAGCACGCTGGGCTCGGTCTGGCCGAAACGGTCGAGCGCGCCGTCGGTGCCGAAGTCGGGCGAGCAGCTGGTCCACACGGCGCCGAGACTCGCGGTGGCAAGCATGGCGGCCAGCGTTTCGGGCAGGTTCGGCAACCAACCGGCGACGCGGTCGCCCGGTTTGACGCCTTCGGCGCGCAACGCCTGCTGCAGGCGGGCGACGATGTCGTATAGCGCGCGCCACGACCATTGGCGCTGGACCTTGTCCTCGCCCCAGAACATCACCGCCGGCGCGTCATCGCGCCGCCGCAGCAGGTTCTCGGCGTAGTTGAGCCGGGCGTGCGGGAAAAAGCGCGCCGCCTGCATGCTGTCGCCATGGGCAAGCGTCACGTCGCCCTTGACGCCGATGACGCCGCAATAATCCCAGACCAGCGACCAGAATGCGCCCGGCTGATCGACGCTGTATCGCCACAAGGCTTCATAGTCGGGGAAGCGCCGGTTCAGGCGCGTTTCGGCCAGCCGGGTGAACGCGGTCAAATGCGTGCCGGCCAACCGGGCCGCGCTCGGTTGCCATAAGGGCATGTCGGATGGTTCGTTCATGACGCCTCCTTTGCCGCGTGCGCGTTTTTCAACGCGTGCGCCAGTTTGCTGGCGGGTTCGGTGCCCAGCAGCCCGCATGCCCACCAGGCGGTCCGCACCAGCGCCTTGAGGTCGATGCCGGTTTGATAGCCCATGCCGTGCAGCAGGTAGACGACCTCCTCGGTGGCGACGTTGCCCGAGGCGCCGTCCGCGTAAGGACAGCCGCCCAGACCGCCGACCGAGGCGTCGAAACAGCGCACGCCGGCTTGCAATGAAGCGAAGATGTTGGCCAGCGCCATGCCGCGCGTGTCGTGATAGTGGCCGGCGAGGTGGCGCATCGGCACGCGGCGGCCCACCGCGTCGAGCATCGCCAAGATGCTCGACGGCGTGCCGATGCCGATGGTGTCGCCCAGCGAAATCTCTTCGCAGCCCATCAGGTAGAGCGCGTGTGCCACGTCGGCCACCTTGCCCGGCGCGATGGCGCCTTCATAAGGACAGCCCGCCACGCAGGAGACATAGCCGCGCACCCGCAGGCCCAAGTCGCGCGCCCGGGCCACCACGGGCTCGAAACGGCGCAGGCTCTCCTCGATGCCGCACTGGATGTTGCGCTGGCTGAAGGTTTCGCTGGCAGCCCCGAACACGGCGATGTCGCGCGCACCGGCCGCGAGCGCCGCGTCCAGCCCCTTGAGGTTTGGCACCAGCACCGGGTAGCGCCGTCCGCCGTCGTGGGTCAGGCGCGACAATACCGCGTCCGAGCCGCTCATCTGCGGTATGCGGCTGGGCGAGACCATTGCGCCCGCCTCGATCTCGGTCAGCCCGGCGTCGCCTAGCCGGTGGATCAGCGTGACGCGTTCGTCGGCCGTCAAGGCGCGCGCCTCGTTTTGCAGGCCGTCGCGCGGGCCGACTTCGACAATTCTGACGCGGTCGGTCATGGTGTGTCGTCCTGTGCTTCGAAATCCAGCAAATCCATGCCTTCGGCCACTTGCGCGCCGGGCGCGAAGTGGTAGGCGCCGACTTGGCCGTCCGCCGGAGCGAAAAGGGTGTGCTCCATCTTCATCGCTTCCATGATCAAAAGCGCCGTCCCTTTCTTTACGCGGACGCCGGCCTCGGCGCACAACGCCACCACCCGTCCCGGCATCGGCGCGCGCAGGTGGCCGCTGTCCTGGGCGTGGGCGGCATCCGCCACCAGCGGATCGTCCCAGGTCAGCGTCCAGCGCTCCCCTTGCCAGAACAGCGTGCGCGCCGCGCCGCGCGCGAGCACCGTGGCGGCGAGGCGTTGGCTGTTCAGGCGCGCCGTCAGCCGCGGCGCCTGCCATTGCGCATCGGCGACGACGAACGTTTCCCCGCCGGCCTCTATCCGGCAAGCGCCATTTTGGCGGCTGACGGTGACGGCGTGCGTTTCGTCGCGCCAGCGGTAGGTCCAGTGCCGCGTCGCCGCAGCGCCGCCGAGCCGCCAGCCGGGCAGGGCGCCATCCCAGGCGCCCGTGCCGGCCGGTTGCGCCGCCAGGGTGTCCGCCAGGGCCAACAGGGCCAGCGCGGTGGGGGCGGGTGGCAAGCGGGGCGGCAACAGCGCCGCTTGGTGGCGCTCGATGAAACCTGTATCCACTATACCGTTACAAAATGCCGGGTGGGTAATCAGCTTGTGCAAAAAGCCGAAATTGGTCATCACGCCGTCCACCTGGAAGGCGGCCAGTGCTTGCGCCATGCGCGCCAACGCTTCGTCGCGCGTCGGTCCCCAGACGATCAGCTTGGCCAGCATCGGGTCGAACAGCGGCGTGATGGTGTCGCCGCCGCTGACGCCGGTGTCGATGCGCACCCCCTCCGTGAGGGCGGGCGGCTGCCAATGGGTGAGCGTGCCGCAGGAGGGCAGAAAGCCGGCCTGCGGATCTTCGGCATACAGCCGCGCCTCGATGGCGTGGCCTTGCAAGGTCAATTGCGCCTGGGTCAGCGGCAGCGGCTCGCCTTGCGCGACACGGATCTGCCACGCCACCAGATCGAGTCCCGTGACCATTTCCGTTACCGGATGTTCGACCTGCAGCCGGGTGTTCATCTCCATGAAGAAGTAGTCGCCGCTGTCGCCGTCGACGATGAATTCGACCGTGCCGGCACCGAGGTAATCGACCGCGCGCGCGACCGCGCAGGCGGTTTCGCCCATGGCGCGGCGCATCTCGGCCGACAGCCCGGGCGCCGGCGCCTCTTCCACTACTTTCTGGTGGCGGCGCTGCACCGAGCAGTCGCGCTCGAACAGATAGACGCACTGGCCATGGCTGTCGGCGAACACCTGGATCTCGATATGGCGCGGCGCCTGCAGATATTTTTCGATCAGCACGCGCTCGTCGCCGAAACTCGCCGCGGCCTCGCGCTGACAGGCGGCAAGCTCGGCGGCGAAGTCCTCGCGCCGCGCGACGATGCGCATGCCCTTGCCGCCGCCGCCGCTGCAGGCTTTGATCAATACCGGGTAACCGATGCGGTCGGCTTCGGCGGCCAGCCGCGGCGGTGTCTGCTCGTCACCGTGATAACCCGGCACCAGAGGAATAGCGCTTTGTTCCAGCAGCGTCTTGGCCGCCGATTTGGAGCCCATGGTGGCGAGCGCGGCTTCGCGTGGGCCGATGAAGACGATGCCAGCCGCGTCGCAGGCGCGCGCGAACGCGGGGTTTTCCGATAGGAAGCCGTAACCGGGATGGATGGCATCGGCGCCGCTTGCGCGCGCCACGGCCAGGATGCCGTCGATGTCCAGATAGCTCTCCCCGGCGAGATGCCAGGCTTCGTCGGCCTGGCGCACGAACAGGGCGCCGGCATCGGCGGCCACGTGCACCGCCACGGTGGCGATGCCCATGGCGCGCGCGCTCTTGATCACGCGGCAGGCGATTTCGCCGCGATTGGCGATCAGGATCTTCCTCAACATCAGACGTCTCCTTGCCAGCCGGGCGCGCGTTTATCGAGGAAGGCGGCGAGTCCCTCGCGCGCCTCGGCGCCTTGGCGCAAGCGGGCGATGCGCGCCGCGCAGTCGTCGAGCACCGCGTCGTCGCCCGGGCCGGTGCCGAGATGGCGCAACAGGTCCTTCGCGGCGTCGAGCGCGCGCGGCCCGCCACGGACGAGGTGTTCGGCGAGCTGGTCGACGGTGCGATCCAACTCGCCTTCGTCCGTCACCTCATGCACGAGTCCGAGCGTAAGCGCGCGCGCGGCGTCGATCGGCTCGGCGGTCAACGCATAGCGGCGCATCTGCCGCGCGCCGATGGCCTCGGCGACATAAGGGCCGATGACGGCCGGGATCAGACCGAGACGCACCTCGGACAAGGCAAAGCGCGCCGCCGGGGTGCAGACGGCGAGGTCGCAGGCCGCGACGAGCCCCATGCCGCCGCCCAGCGCCGCGCCTTGCACCCGGGCGATGGTCGGTTTGGACGAGCGGTACAACACGCGAAACAAGGCCGCCAGCTGCCGCGCATCGGCCAAATTGGCCGCGTCGTCGAGTTGTCCGGCGCTTTGCATCCAGTTGAGGTCGGCGCCGGCGCAAAAGCTTTTGCCGTGCGAGGCGAGCACGATGACGCGCGCATCGGCGCGTGCCTGCAGCGCGGTCAACGCCTCGGTGAGTTCTTGGATGAGTTGCGGATTGAAGGCGTTATGCACGTCGGGGCGCGCGAGCCAGATCCAGGCCTGTGCGCCGCGTTGTTCCAGAGTCAGGGTAGCGGTCATGGTCGTTCTCACATGCGGAAGACGCCGAAGCGCGTCTCGCCGATCTCGGCGTTGAGGCTGGCGGACAGGGCCAGCGCCAGGACCTCGCGCGTTTGCGCCGGATCGATGACGCCGTCGTCCCACAGGCGGGCGCTGGCGTAGTAGGGGTGGCCCTGCTTCTCGTATTGCTCGCGGATGGGCGCCTTGAAGGCGGTTTCTTCCGCGTCGCTCCAGGCGTCGCCCAACTGGTCGCGTTTGACTTGGGCCAACACCGCCGCCGCCTGTTCGCCCCCCATGACCGAGATGCGGCTGTTGGGCCACATCCACAGAAAGCGCGGGCCGAAAGCGCGGCCGCACATGCCGTAGTTGCCGGCGCCGAAACTGCCGCCGATCAGCACGGTGAACTTGGGCACGCGCGCCGCCGCGACGGCGCTGACGAGCTTGGCGCCGTCGCGGGCGATACCGGCGTTTTCCACCTTGCGGCCGACCATGAAGCCGGTGATGTTCTGCAGGAAGATCAGCGGGATGCCGCGCTGGCAGCACAACTCGATGAAGTGCGCGCCCTTGAGCGCCGACTCGGAGAACAAAATGCCGTTGTTGGCGATGATGCCGACACGGTAGCCGTCAAGCCGGGCGAAGCCGGTGACGAGCGTGGCGCCATAGTTCTGCTTGAATTCGTCGAAGTCGGAATCGTCGACGAGCCGCAGGATGATCTCGCGCACGTCGAAGGGTTTTTTGCTGTCGTTGGGAATGACGCCGTACAGCTCCTCCGCGGCGCGGCGCGGCGCGCGCGCGGCGGTGCGGTCGAGCGTGCCGCGCTTTTGCCAATTGAGGCTGTCGACCACGCGCCGCGCCAGCGCCAGCGCGTGGCCGTCGTTTTCCGCCAGGTAGTCGGCTACGCCGGATAGCCGGGTGTGGACGTCGGCGCCGCCGAGCTCCTCGGCGCTGACCGTCTCGCCGGTGGCGGCGCGCACCAGCGGCGGGCCGCCGAGGAAGATCGTGCCCTGGTTTCTGACGATGATGGTCTCATCGCTCATGGCCGGCACGTAGGCGCCGCCTGCGGTGCAAGAGCCCATGACCACGGCGATCTGGTTGATGCCGGCTGCCGATAGGTTGGCCTGGTTGTAGAAGATGCGGCCGAAGTGGTCGCGATCGGGAAACACCTCGTCCTGCAGCGGCAGAAAGGCGCCGCCGGAGTCGACCAGATACAGGCAGGGCAGCCGGTTTTCCAGAGCGATTTCCTGGGCGCGCAGGTGTTTTTTCACCGTCATCGGATAGTAGGTGCCGCCTTTGACCGTGGCGTCGTTGGCCACGATCATGCACTCCACGCCGCTGACGCGGCCGATGCCGCACACCATGCCGGCGGCAGGCGCCTCGTTGTGGTACATGTCCCAGGCGGCGAGCGGCGAGAGCTCCAAAAACGGCGAATCGACGTCCAAGAGCGCGTCGATACGGTCGCGCACCAGCATTTTGCCGCGGGCGACGTGTTTGGCCGCCGCCGCCGCGCCGCCGCCCTTGGCTACTTTGGCAAGCTTGGCGCGTAAGTCGTCGACCAGCGCGCGCATGGCGCGGGCGTTGTCCTGGAAGTCCGCCGCCTGCGGCGACAGTCGGGTTTCGAGTATCGACATGACGCCCTCCGTCAGGCCTGATCGGTCATCAGTTCGCGGCCGATCAGCCAGCGGCGGATTTCACTGGTGCCGGCGCCGATTTCGTACAGCTTGGCATCGCGCAGCAGCCGGCCGGCGGGGAAATCGTTGATGTAGCCGTTCCCGCCCAGACACTGGATCGTCTGTAGCGCCATCTGCGTGGCCTGCTCGGCGGCGAACAGAATGGCGCCGGCGGCATCCTTGCGCACCGCGCGGCCCTCGCGGCCGTCGTCGAGCGCCGCGCCGACCGCGTAGACGTAGGCGCGCGTGGCGGACAGCGCGACGTACATATCGGCCAATTTTCCCTGCATCAGTTGAAAGTCGCCGATGGCGCGGCCGAACTGCTTGCGTTCCTTCAGATAGGGCAGCGCCAGATCGAGACAGGCCTGCATGATGCCTACCGGCCCGGCAGCGAGCACGGCGCGCTCGTAGTCGAGGCCGCTCATCAATACCTTGACGCCCTGGCCGACCTCGCCGAGCACGTTGGCGCGCGGCACGCGGCAATCGTCGAAGAAGAGCGGATAGGTGTTGGAGCCGCGCATGCCGAGCTTGTCGAGCTTGCTGCCGGCCGAGAAGCCCGGCGTGCCTTTTTCCACCAGGAATGCGGTGATGTCGCGTTCGTCGGTTTTGGCGTAAATGACCAGCACGTCGGCGTCGCCGCCGTTGGTGATCCACATTTTCGAACCGTTGAGCACGAAATGATCGCCGTCGGCCCGCGCCTTGAGCTGCATGCCGACCACGTCGGAGCCGGCATTGGGCTCGGACATGGCCAACGCGCCGACGTGCTCGCCGCTGATGAGCTTGGGCAGGAAGCGGCGCCTTTGCGCGTCGCTGCCGTTACGGTAGATCTGGTTGACACACAGATTGGCGTGGGCGCCATAGGATAGGCCGACGGCGGCCGAGGCGCGGCTGATTTCCTCCATGGCGACGATCTGCGCCAGATAACCCATGTCGCTGCCGCCGTAGGTTTCGGTAACCGTGATGCCCAAGAGGCCCATGTCGCCGAGCTTCTGCCATAGGTCGGGCGGAAAGGCGTTGTCCTTGTCGATGTCGGCGGCGCGCGGCGCGATCTCCTGTTCGGCGAAGCGGCGCACGCTGTCGCGCAGCATGTCCAGGCTCTGTTGGTCCATCTGGTTTCTCCCTTGGTGTTTTGCTTTATCATCCATGACGTTTACGTCAACGTCAATGTCGATATCGCCTAACGCCATCCGAGGAGAAACCGGCCCTAAGCCTTGGCGATGACTTCGCGGCAGTGCGCCGACAGGACGTCGATTTCTTTCAGCACCTCATCGATGTCGTGCCGCTGCAGCTCCAATTGCTGGCGCCGTTCGGTCAATAGCTGCAACAACAGCTGCGACTGCGGCGCCTCGTCGCGGGCGCGCTGGTAGAGATTGAGGATTTCTCGGATTTCCGCCAGTGACAGGCCAATGCGTTTCCCGCGTAAAATCAGTTTCAAGCGCGCGCGGTCGCGGCGGGTGAAGATGCGCTGAAGGCCGCGCCGCTCAGGCTCGATCAAGCCTTGTTCTTCGTAGAAGCGGATGGTGCGCGCGGTGACGTCGAGGTCGCGTGCCAGTTCCGAGATGCTGTAGGTGTCCTGTTCCATGATGTTCCTGCGTGTTCCCGTTGGGCCTGTTGACGCTCTTTTTACGGACTGCGCTGGCCGGCAAAAAGGGTCGGTGGTCGCGATTGTATAGCGTTTTATCTTAATTGATGGGCGGCAAAGCGCCAATTTTGCCTTTTGGACGACATCACGGCCAGCGGGCAATATGAATTTTCACGAATATGCCGCGCCCGGGGCCGTTATTGGCTACAATTCGCCCCAACCCCTTCAACCGAGGATGCATCATGAGTGACACCGTATTCGACGATAAGGATCTGGCCCGTCTCGAGCACCTGCTCAATCCCTTGTCTGCCGCCGGCAGCACCATGCGTCCGGATGAGGTGCAAGGTTTCTTCGCCGCGCTGATCAGCGGCCCGGACGAGCTCGCGACTTCGTTTTGGTGGTCCGAGGTCTTGGGCGACGCGCCGGAATTCGGCAGCGAGGCCGACAAGGCGGAGCTTTTGGCGCTGCTGGAAAAATTGTATGACGCCACCGCCGACACGCTGGCGGCGGGAGAACCGCTGGATCTGATTCTCTATGCCGAGGAGGATTCTGACGAGGCGGACTACTGGCCGTGGTGCAATGCCTATCTGTACGCGCTCGACAGCGTGCCGACCGACTGGTTCGACAAGGCGGACGACGAAGGCTTCGAGGAGCTGTTGTTGCCGGTGATGGCGCTGGGCGGCATGTTCGAGGAGGACGACGGCGACGATCTGGTGGACTTCAGTCCTGAGGAACTCGACGACTTCAAGGAACAATTGTCCGACGCCGTGCAGTCGGTATTCAACTATTGGCATGCCAAGGCCAATGCGCCGGCGACGGTTCGGCGCGAGGGCGACAAGGTCGGCCGCAACGATCCTTGCCCGTGCGGCAGCGGCAAGAAGTACAAGGCGTGTTGCGGCAAGGATAGCTGAGCCCGTTTTGCTTGGAGAAAAGACACGCCCCCGCGGGCCAATGCCCGCGGGGGCGTGTTCTATTTACAGCAGCGCGCAGTCCGCGTCCTTCATCACGGGCTTGGCGCCGCTCTTCAACTGCGCCAACAGTCCCTGGGTTTCCGGCAGCAGCTTGGCGAAGTAGAAGCGCGCGGTGGCGATCTTCGCCTTGTGGAAGTCGTCGTCATGGGCGAACGAGACGGCCGCCATGCGCGCCCACAGCCAGGCGTAGGTGAGATGGCCGATCAGGCGCAGATAATCGGTGGCCGCGGCGCCGACCTCGTCCTTGTCCTGCATGGCCGCCATGCCGATCTTGACGCTGACTTCGCCCACGTTCTTCATCAACAGTTGCAGCGGCGCGGTGAATTCCGCCAGTTCCGCGCGTTCTTCGGCCTCCTTGCAGAACTGCTGGATCAGCGTGGAGAACTGACGCAGCTTTTGCCCCTGGTCCGACAGCACCTTACGCGCCAACAAGTCGAGCGCCTGGATGCCGTTGGTGCCCTCGTAGATCTGGCCGATACGGCTGTCGCGCACCAGCTGCTCCATGCCCCATTCGCGAATGTAACCATGCCCGCCCAGCACTTGCACCCCCAGGTTGGTGGTGATGAAGCCGTTGTCGGTCATGAAGGCCTTGGCCACCGGCGTCAACAGCGCCACCAGGTCGGCGGCGGTCTTCTTCGCGTCGGCGTCGGCGTGCTTCTCCTCGATGTCCAACTGCAACGCGAGGAAGGTGGTCAGCGCGCGGCCGGCTTCGGTATAGGCCTTCTGCGTCAGCAGCATGCGGCGCACGTCGGGATGGACGATGATCGGGTCGGCGGCCTTTTCCGGCGCCTTGGGGCCGTTGAGCGCGCGCATTTGCAGGCGCTCCTTGGCGTAGGCCAGCGCGCCTTGATAGGAGGCCTCGCCCAGGCCCAGACCTTGCATGCCGCAGCCCAGGCGGGCGGCGTTCATCATCGTGAACATGCAGGAGAGGCCTTTGTTCGGCTCGCCGAGCAAGTAGCCCTGCGCCGCCTCGAAGTTGAGCACCGCGGTGGCGTTGGCGCGGATGCCCATCTTGTGCTCGAGGCTGCCGCAGAACACGTCGTTGCGGCTGCCGTCGTCGTGGAACTTGGGCACGATGAACAGTGAAATGCCCTTGACGTCCTTGGGCGCGTCCGGCAGGCGCGCCAACACCAGATGGACGATGTTGTCCGCGAGGTCGTGCTCGCCGGCCGAGATGAAGATCTTGGTGCCGGTGATGGCGTAGCTGCCGTCGCCATTCGGCTCGGCCTTGGTCTTGAGCAGGCCCAGATCGGTGCCGCAGTGCGGCTCGGTCAGACACATGGTGCCGGTCCAGCTGCCGTCGACAAGTTTAGGCAGGAACCGGTTCTTTTGCGCATCGCTGCCATGCGCGTGGATGGCGGCGTAGGCGCCGTGCGACAGGCCCGGATACATCGACCAGGCGACGTTGGACGAGCACAGCATTTCCATTGCCGGGAAGGCGAGCACCTTGGGCATGCCGAGTCCGCCAAACTGCGGATCGCAATCGAGACCGGGGAAGCCGAGTTCGCAGTACTGGCGATAGGCGGCGGCGAAACCCTCCGGCGTAGTGACGCTATGGCTCGCCGGGTCGAACTGGCAGCCTTGCTCGTCGCCGGCTCGGTTTAGCGGCTGCAGTTCGTTTTCGCAGAAGGTGGCGGCTGCTTCCAGGTAGGACGACAGCGTTTCGCGGTCCAGCTCTTCGAACCCCGGCAGGGTTTGCAGTGTCTGCTGCACGGAAAACAATTCGTTGAGAACGAAGTCAAAATCGCGCAGCGGGGCGTGATAAGCGGGCATGGGTTTCTCCAGGTCGTGCGGTGGCGTTAAGCAGTCGCTTCATCGAGATTGGCGCCCGGCGGCCATGCGGTTCATGACCTGTCTTTGAGGAGGCTGCGCGGCGCGTCAATTATTCAAACGTTTGTTTAAATTATTTTTCGGCCTTTGACAAGTGTTATATGACGTTCGGGAGGGGGGGCGGGGGGCGGCTTGCGTTGTATTTTTGCACAGGGCGCTGGGCGAGTTGGATGCAGGTTTTCGGTATATCTGGAGATCGTGTACTAGAATGAACTCAATATTTTGTGTTTACGGCTGGCGACCGCCGGTACAATGAGCTCGGCCGATCTCATCGATTTTTTTACTGTGGCATGAAAGGGTTGCCGTGGATTTGACCGAGAAGACGATTGATTCGCAGTTGGTGTTCGAGGGTGGGTTCCTCAAAGTGCGGCGCGATCGTATTCGGTTGCCGGACGGAAGCGAAAGCTGGCGGGAATATATCCGCCATCCCGGCGCGGTGGCGGTATTGGCGCTGACGGACGATGGCCGGCTGGTGATGGAGAGGCAATATCGCTACCCGGCCGGGCGTGAGTTTCTCGAGATTCCCGCCGGCAAGCTCGATCCCGGAGAAGCGCGCGAGCAATGCGCGCGGCGCGAGCTCATGGAGGAAACCGGCTACTCGGCCCGCGAGTGGACGTTTCTCGGTACCGCGCACCCGTGCATCGGCTATGCCGACGAACAGATTCATTATTTTTTGGCGCGTGGACTGACGCTTTCGGAGCGACAGCTCGATCATGGCGAGTTTCTCGAGGTGGTGACCTTACCGCTGACGGAAGTGATCGCGCGAACGCTCAACGGTGCAATCTGTGATAGCAAGAGCCTGGTCGGTCTTTACTGGCTGCAAGCTCATCTTGAAGGGAGAATGCCCGGTGCCGTTTGATTCCCATCACAACCGACGCGGCTCGCGCCGCGTGTCGATGCGCTGCAAGGCGCGCATCAAATCGTTGCACACCGGCGAGACGCACTATGGCGAGTGCGCCGATATTTCGGTCGATGGCATCGCGCTGCATACTTCCTATGTGCCGCAGTACGGCGAGCACCTGATGGTGCTGGTGCTGACGCCAGCCGTCGGCAGCGTGCCCGGCCGGCCGTTCGAGGCTGAGGTGGAGGTACGTCGCTGCAACGAACTGGAGCGTCATCGCTTATACGAGATCGGCGCAAAGATTCTTACCCGTCGTTAGCAACACATGTTGATGCTTTTCTTTGTCTCGTTTGTTTTTGTTTCTACAGTGTTTTTTCCTGCCGTCGCGACGATTGTCGCCTGAAACGACGGATTTATCGGGCTTTCTGGCTTGTGTCATCGGCCTGTCATTGTGCTATACCCTAAAAAAACAGAACGGAATTTGCTGCAGTCACTCTAATTTGTGCAAGGGGCGCTGGGTGCGAACAAGCAGTCCCGCGTTACCCTGCAATTTGCCAGGAGAGAGCCATGCACCCGGATATCTTCAGTCAGTACGCGACGCGCTACGATCGTACCCGTGAAGAAGAATTCACCATCCAGGAATATCTCGAATTGTGCAAGCAGGACCCCGGGGCTTACGCCACGGCCTCCGAGCGCATGTTGATGGCAATCGGCGAACCTGAACTGGTCGACACGCGCCACGATTCGAGACTATCCCGTATCTTCAGCAACAAAATCGTCAAGGTGTACCCGGCCTTCCGCGATTTCTACGGCATGGAAGAGGTCATCGAGCAGGTGGTGGCCTATTTCCGTCACGCCGCGCAGGGCTTGGAGGAAAAGAAGCAGATTCTTTACCTGCTCGGTCCGGTGGGGGGCGGCAAGTCGTCGATCGCGGAGAAGCTGAAGGAGCTAACCGAACTCGTGCCGTTCTATTGCTTGAAGGGTTCACCGGTTAACGAGTCGCCGTTGGGCTTGTTCAACTACGAGGAAGACGGCCCGATTCTGGAAGAGCAATACGGCATTCCGCGCCGTTACCTGAAACCGATCCCCAGCCCGTGGGCCGTCAAGCGGCTGCACGAATTCAACGGCGACATCGGCCAATTCCGCGTGGTCAAGCGCTATCCGTCGGTGCTGCGCCAGATCGCGGTGGCCAAGACCGAGCCGGGCGACGAAAACAATCAAGACATCTCGTCGCTGGTCGGCAAGGTGGACATCCGCAAACTGGAGAAATACGCGCAGGACGACCCAGATGCCTACAGCTATTCCGGCGGGCTGTGCCTGGCCAACCAGGGGCTGTTGGAGTTCGTGGAAATGTTCAAGGCGCCGATCAAGGTGCTGCACCCGCTGTTGACCGCGACCCAGGAAGGCAACTTCAAGGGCACGGAGGGGTTTGGCGCGATTCCGTTTGACGGCATCATTCTCGCCCACTCGAACGAATCGGAGTGGAAACAGTTCCGCAACAACAAGAACAACGAGGCGTTCCTCGACCGGATCTACATCGTCAAGGTGCCGTATTGCCTGCGCGTCAAGGACGAGATCCGCATCTACGACAAGCTGATCACCAACTCCTCGCTGGGGAGCGCGCCTTGCGCCCCGGGCACGCTGAAGATGATGGCGCAGTTCGCGGTGCTCTCGCGCCTCAAAGAGCCGGAGAACTCCAGCATCTACAGCAAGATGCAGGTCTATGATGGCGAAAACCTGAAGGATACCGATCCGAAGGCCAAGTCGCTGCAGGAGTATCGCGATTTTGCCGGGGTGGACGAGGGCATGAGCGGGCTGTCGACGCGCTTCGCCTACAAGATCCTGTCCAAGGTGTTCAACTTCGATCACACCGAAGTGGCCGCCAACCCGGTGCACCTGCTGTACGTGCTTGAGCAGCAGGTGGAGCGCGAACAGTTCCCGGCCGAGACCGAGCAGCGCTACATGTCGTTCATCAAGGAGTACCTGGCGCCCAAGTATGTCGAGTTCATCGGCAAGGAGATCCAAACCGCCTATCTGGAAAGCTACTCCGAGTACGGCCAGAACATCTTCGACCGCTATGTGACCTTCGCCGACTATTGGATCCAGGACCAGGAGTACCGCGACCAGGATACCGGCGAGATTTTCGACCGCAACGCGCTGAACGCCGAATTGGAGAAGATCGAGAAGCCGGCGGGGATTTCCAACCCGAAGGACTTCCGCAACGAGATCGTCAATTTCGTGTTGCGGGCCCGGGCGAGCAACGGCGGCAAAAACCCGACCTGGACCAGTTACGAGAAGCTGCGCACGGTGATCGAGAAGAAGATGTTCTCCAACACCGAGGAGCTGCTGCCGGTGATTTCGTTCAACGCCAAGGCCAGCGCGGAGGATGCCAAGAAACACGAAGACTTCGTCAACCGCATGGTCGAGAAGGGCTATACCGCCAAGCAGGTGCGGCTCTTGTGCGAATGGTATTTGCGCGTGCGTAAGTCCTCATGAAGGCACGGCTCCCACCATTCTGAAGCGGGGCGCCCCAACGGGCGCCCCAAGCGAGGTCGCCATGGCTCATCTGATCGATCGACGTCTCAACGGCAAGAACAAGTCCGCGGTCAACCGCGAGCGTTTCCTGCGCCGTTTCAAGGCGCAAATCAAGGAGGCCGTGTCACGCGCCATCAAGGGGCGCAGCATCACCGATATCGATAGCGGCGAAAAAGTGTCGATTCCGGTCAAGGATATCTCCGAGCCGCAATTCCATCACGGGCAAGGCGGCGTCTGGGAGAACGTGCATCCGGGCAACGAGGATTACGTGCGCGGCGACCGCATCGACCGGCCCCAGGGCGGCGGCGCGGGCGGCGGGGGCGGCAAGGCCAGCAAGGACGGCTCGGGCGAGGACGACTTCGCCTTCGAGCTGTCGCGCGAAGAGTTCATGAACGTGTTCTTCGACGATCTGGCGCTGCCCAATTTGATCAAAACCCAGCTGATGGGGATCGACGAGCTCAAATCGGTGCGCGCGGGCTACACCAACGACGGCACGCCGACCAACATCAGCATCGTGCGTTCGTTGCGCGGCGCGTTGGCGCGCCGTGTGGCGATGGCGGCCCCGACCTTGACGCAGCTTAACGAGGCGGAGGAGGAGCTCGATGCCCTGATCGAGTCCGACGACGACGTGGCGCTCGACGTGCGCCAACGGCGCGAGAAGATCCACAAGCTGCGCGAGCGCCTGGCCAGCATTCCCTTCATCGACCCGTTCGACTTGCGTTACAACAACCGCATCAAGTTGCCGATGCCGACGAGCCAGGCGGTGATGTTCTGCCTGATGGACGTTTCCGGCTCGATGGACGAAGCCAAGAAGGATATGGCCAAGCGCTTCTTCATCCTGCTGTACATGTTCCTGCAGCGCAATTACGACAAGATCGAGGTCGTTTTTATCCGCCACCATACCAGTGCGGTCGAGGTCGACGAGCACGACTTTTTCCATTCGCGCGAGTCGGGCGGCACCGTGGTGTCCTCGGCGCTCAACCTGATGCGCGAGGTGATCCAGAAGCGGTATTCGACCAGCGACTGGAACATCTATGCCGCCCAAGCCTCGGATGGCGACAACTGGGACAGCGACTCGGCCAACTGCGCGCGCATACTGGAGGAGCAACTGCTGCCGTATTGTCAGTATTACGCCTATATCGAGATCACCGACGGCGAGCCGCAAAATCTATGGTATGAATATCTGAACGTCAAGGAACGCAACCGCCACTTCGCCATGCAGAAGATCCACGCGGCGGCGGATATTTATCCGGTGTTCCGCGAGCTGTTCAAGCGCCAGCCAGCCTCACGCTGAAGGAGATGCGCCATGACGCCGATTTCTACCGGTTCCGAATGGACCTTCGACCTGATCGATGAATACGACCGCGAGATCCGTGCCATCGCGGTGGACGAATTTGGCCTGGATGTCTATCCGGTGCAACTGGAGATCATCACCGCCGAGCAGATGATGGACGCGTATTCGTCGGTCGGCATGCCGGTCAACTACCATCACTGGTCGTTCGGCAAGCACTTCGTCTCGACGGAGAAAAGCTACAAACGCGGCCAGATGGGGCTCGCCTACGAGATCGTCATCAACTCGAATCCTTGCATCGCCTATCTGATGGAGGAAAATTCGATGACCATGCAGGCGCTGGTGATTGCTCACGCCGCCTATGGTCACAATTCGTTCTTCAAGAGCAACTACCTGTTCAAGACGTGGACCGACGCCTCGGCCATCATCGACTATCTGGTGTTCGCCAAGGGGTATATTGCCCGCTGCGAGGAGCGCTACGGCATCGACGCGGTGGAAAGCCTGCTCGATTCGTGCCACGCGCTGATGAACTACGGCGTCGACCGCTACAAGCGGCCGCAGAAGCTGTCGCTGGCCAAGGAGCAGGCGCGGCAGGAGGAGCGCGAGCACTATCTGCAGATGCAGGTCAACGATCTATGGCGGACCATTCCGCGCCGCGATCGCGACGATGCCGACAAGGGCAGCGTGCGTTTCCCGCCGGAGCCGCAGGAAAATCTGCTGTATTTCATCGAGAAGTCGGCGCCGCTGTTGGAGCCGTGGCAGCGCGAGATCGTGCGCATCGTGCGCAAGGTGGCGCAATATTTCTATCCGCAGCGTCAGACGCAGGTGATGAACGAAGGATGGGCCACGTTCTGGCATTACACCATCATGAACCGGCTGTTCGACAAGGGGCGGGTGACCGACGGCGCGATGCTGGAGTTTTTGCAGTCGCACACCAACGTGATTTATCAGCCGCCGGTGACCGCCAAGTGGTATCACGGCATCAACCCCTATGCGCTGGGGTTTGCCATGTATCAGGACATCCGCCGCATTTGCGAGGCGCCGACCGACGAGGACCGTGCCTGGTTTCCGGACATTGCCGGCGGGAATTGGCGCGAGGTGTTGGATTTCGCCATGCGCAACTTCAAGGACGAAAGCTTCATCTCGCAATATCTGTCGCCGACGCTGATCCGCAGCTTCCGCCTGTTCAGCATCCGCGACAACGACTTGGACGACAAACTGGAGATCACGTCGATCCACGACGAGGACGGCTATCAGCAGGTGCGTCAGAAGCTGTCCGAGCAATATAACCTGGGTTCGCGCGAGCCCAATATCCAGGTGTGGTCGGTGAACGTTCGCGGCGATCGCAGCCTGACCTTGCGTCATAGCATGTACCAGCGCCGGCCGTTGGAAGAGAGCAGCACCGAGGAAGTGCTCAAGCACGTGGCGCGGTTGTGGGGCTTCGACGTCCGGCTGGAAAGCATGGACGAAAGCGGGCACGTCTGTCAGACCTTCGAGGCCAAGGCGTTGCCGCAGGAGTATCAGATCGCCTAGCGGCGGTTTCCCTTGCCGCAAAGGCCGCCCTAAACGGGCGGCCTTTGCTTTTAACCTAGCGCGTCGCCAGCGCCGTCACCAGCTTGTTGGCCTGATTGATCATGCCGCGCGGCGAGATATGCCGGCTACGCGTCATGGCGACGAACACGCCGATGCGGCGCTGCGGATCAATGGCGACATAAGTCAAAAAACCGCCGCCGCCGCCGGTCTTCTGCAGCATGGCCGGCTGACCGGCGCGCGCGTCCATGTAGACCCAGCCGAGCCCCAGCGCATCCGCCTGACCCGCGTGATCCATGCCGTTGATGGCGCGCAAATCGCGCCGGCGGTAGACCATTTGCTGGGCACGCTGCAGCACCGGGCTTTTCGGATGCAACTGTGCCTGCAGCCACAGCGCCATGTCGTGCGGCGTGGAGTAGAGTCCACCGCTGCCTTCGGCCGACTGCGAGTCGGTACAGGGGCTCGCGTCGATGCCATCCATCAGCCGGGCGCATTGCGCCGCCGAGGGGGTGAACGTGGTATTGCTCATGCCGAGCGGGGCGGTGATCTTCTCCCGCAGCAAGACCGGATAGGGTTTGCCGCCAGCGCGCGCGAGCGCGTCGGCCAGAAAATCGAAGGCCAGGTTGGAGTAAGCCGCGCGCGTGCCCGGCACGGCGTTCAACCGTCCCTGCGCCAGCCACTGCCAACGTTGGCCGGTGGTCGGCCAGGAGAATACGGGCGCGTCGGCGGGGCGTTCGCCTGGCATTTCGCGCGGTAGGCCGCTGGTGTGGGTGGCCAGATTGATCAGCCGAATGACTTGTCCCTTGCCGCCTTGCGGCACGGCAACACCGGCCGGCGCGTATTTTTGCAGCGGGTCGTTCGGGCTCAGCCGGCCATCGGCGGCCAGCGATACCAGCATTTCGCCGGTGAATAGCTTGCTGAGCGAGGCAATACGAATCAGCGTGTCCGATTGCGGCGGCGTGTGGTTGCCGTAGTGCGTTTCACCGAGATAGCGTTGCCAGGTACGGTTGCCGTCGACCACCACCAGCGTGAGGCCGACCGGCTGGGCGGCGGCGCGGAGTTGCCGGGTATATTGGTCGATCAGGGGAGTGGGGTCGGTGGCCGCGGCATGAACGGATAACGGCAGCAGCCCCAAGCTCAGGCTCAGAGAAATAATATGTCGTGCTTGCAATTGAATTCCTCGAAATAGCGTGGTGTTAATCGCGCGTTCGCGGCTCGGCGAGCGGAACGAACGCGCGCAGTTGTTCATCGTGGCTGATCAGCTCGGCCAAGCGGACACCGTAAAGGGCTTCCAGCCGGTCTTTTTGCATGATCTCGCCAGGGGGACCGAAAGCGGCGCCACGGCCGCTTTCCATCAATAAAATCTGATCGGCGTGCCGCCAGGCTAGATTCAAGTCATGCACCACGGCGACGACGCCGAGACGCAGGGTCTGCGCCAGGGCGCGCACTTCGGCCAACAGCGCATCGGCCAAGCCGAAATCGAGCGCGGCGGTCGGTTCGTCCAGCAGCCAAAAGCGCTGCGATTCGCCGGAGCTCATGAGCTGCCATAGCGCGCGCGCCAGATGCACCCGTTGGCGCTCGCCGCCCGATAGCGTCTCCAGCTGGCGTTTTGCCAACGCATCGCACTGCATCAGCCGCATCGCCTCGCGCCAGCCGTTTCGGCTACCGCCTTGCAGGTAACCGCCCATCATGACCAGCTCCGCGGCATTGAAGCCCGGCTGCCAACCCGGTTCTTGTTCGACCACGGCGCGCAGGCGCGCCAGATCCCGGGCGCCGAGCGTGCGCACATCGCGCCCGGCCAGCCGCAGGTCGCCGCTGGTGGGCGGCGTGAGCCCGGATAACAGCGAGAGCAGCGTGCTTTTGCCGGCACCGTTGGGTCCGACGATCAGCGTCAGTTCGCCGCAAGCCGCCGTGAGCGAGAGGTCGTCGATCAGCGCGCGCTCGCCGCGGCGCAAGGTCAAGCGGCGCGCTTCAAGCATGCCGCCTCCGACGATTGCTTTGCCATAATAGCCACAGGAAGAAGGGCGCGCCGGCGAGACTGGTGATTACGCCGACGGGCAGTTCGGCCGGGTAGATCAAGCTATGCGCCAGCCAGTCGGCCAAAAGCGCGAGCCAGCCGCCCAACAAGGGCGCCGCGATCTGCAGCCGGCGCGCGTGGCTGCCGACCAGTTGACGCGCCAAATGCGGCGCCATCAGACCCACGAAGCCGACCATGCCGCAATGAGACACCACCAGCGCGGTGGCCAGCGCGGCCAACAGCACGACGCGGGCGCCGCCGCGACGGACGTCGAACCCCAGATGAAATGCGGTTGCCGCGCCTAGCTGCAGCGCGTTGAGCAGGCGCCACTCGCGAAACAGCAGCCAAAGCAGGATGGGCGCGGCGATGACGAAACGCTCCGCCTGCGGCCAATCGGCATTGGCGAAGCTACCCATCAGCCAGAAAGTGATGGTGCGCAGCGAGCCGTCCGGCAGGGTGGCGATCAGTATGGTCAAAAGGCTGCCGAAAATGGCATTGACGGCAATGCCGGCGAGAATCAGGCGGTCGCCATCGGTGCCGGGACGGCTCATCAGACTGGTGAGACCGAGCGCGGCCAAGCCGCCGCCGAAAGCGGCCAGCGGCACCCAGGGCGTCGGTAAGCCGCATTGCAGCGCTAACGCCGCGGAAAGCGCTGCGCCGCCACTGATGCCGATGAGCCCCGGCTCGGCGAGCGGATTCTTGAATCGGGCCTGGATGGCGCCGCCGGCCGCGGCCAGCAGCGCGCCGGCCGTAAAGGCCAGCAACTGGCGCGGCAGGCGCAGCTGCCACAACAGTTCGCGTTCGATGGGCGGAAGATTGCCGGAAAAGAGGGCAAGGAGCGGTTCGGGCCTGCCATCGGGTGTAAGCGTCAGCGCGGTGCCCGCCGTCAGCGCGATGACGGCGGACATGAGCACGACGAAAGGCAACAGACGCATGGGACGGCTTGCCTCAGTGGAGGTCCAGGACGTCCTGCATATTGAAGAGCCCCTGCTTGTGCTGAGCGAGCCAGCCGGCGGCGCGGAGCGCGCCGAGTGCAAAGGTGGCGCGGCTCGATGCCTTGTGGGTGATTTCGACGCGTTCGCCGGTTCCGGCGAAGAGCACCGTATGGTCGCCGACGATATCGCCGCCGCGCACGGTGGCGAAGCCGATGGTGGACGGGTCTCGCGCGCCGGTCGTGCCTTCGCGGCCATAGACGGCGCAGGCGTCGAGATCGCGGTCTAGCGCCTGGGCGACGACCTCGCCCATCGCCAGCGCTGTGCCGGACGGTGCGTCGACCTTATGGCGATGATGCGCTTCGACGATCTCGATATCGTAGCCCTGGGACAAGACCCGGGCGGCGATGTCGAGCAATTTGAACGTCAGATTGACCCCCACGCTGAAATTCGGCGCGAAGACGATGCCGATGCGCTGAGCGGCCGCGGTAATGGCCCGCTTGCCCTCCGCGTCGAAACCGGTGGTGCCGATCACCATATTGACCCCGCGCGCGGCACAGGTCTGGAGGTAGTCCAGCGTGGCCTCGGGACGGGTAAAGTCGATCAGCACATCCGCGTCCGCGAGCGCGGCCTCGACGTCATGGGTGATGGCAACGCCGGTGTCGTGTCCGAGCAATGCGCCGGCATCACGGCCCTGTTCGGGCGATTCGGGACGGTCGAGCGCGGCGTGCAGGCGGAAAGCCTGCGGCTGGTCGAGGACGGCTTCGATCAGGGTCTTGCCCATGCGCCCGCCGGCGCCGACGATCACGACGTTCAGCGGCTTCATGGGCGAGTCGCCGCGGCGGGTGCGGAAGCCGCGGGCGCCGAGGTGTCGAGGCGCGCGGCCGGCACTTCCGGCGGCATGGCGTCGCCGTCGATCTGGCTCAATACGTCGCCGTTGAAGGTGACCGTCAGGTGTTTATCGGCGACCTTCTTGCCGTTTTGGAACAGTTGGTATTTGTAGTCCCAGCGGTTGGCGTGGAAGCTGTCGACGATGAGCGGCGTGCCGAGCACAAAACGCACCTGCGAGCGGGTCATGCCGACCTTGAGCCGGGCAACGTCGTCCTGGGTGACTAGATTGCCCTGCTGAATATCCATATGGTAGGGGTGCCAGTTCGCGGGGTTGAGATAGGTGCAGCCTGAAAGGGCTATGACGGCAACGAGGGTCAGGGCGCGCATGAGACTCCACAACGAGTAGCGAAAAATTCGGGATGAATTAGGCAAACCAGCCAAAAGGCATTATGATGGCCTAAATCTGATGCCACTTTATATCACGATGAGCAAAGCCAGTCACCTCAAAGATATCGGCCTGAAAGCGACCGGCCCCCGATTGAAAATTCTGGACCTGTTCGAGACTGCCGGCGTGCGCCATATGTCCGCTGAGGACGTTTACCGCACTTTGCTGGCCGAAAACATCGACATCGGTCTGGCCACGATTTACCGCGTGCTGACGCAGTTCGAGCAGGCCGGTATCCTGGTGCGGCACCATTTCGAGACCGGCAAGGCCGTGTACGAATTGAACCAGGGTGGGCACCATGACCATATGGTGTGCGTGCAGTGCGGGCGGGTGGTCGAGTTTTTCGATCCGGAGATCGAAGCGTTGCAGGACCGGATTGCCGGCGAACACGGTTTCCGCATCATGGAACACGCGCTGTACATGTATGGCGAGTGTCCGGATTGCTTGGCTAAACACGGAGCCGGACAGGAGTCCTGATGCTTCCTTGGCTAGGGCGCGCGCCGGTCTTTCCGCCGCCCGAGTCCGCGCTTGACGACCCACCCGGCCTTTTGGCCGCGGGGGGCGACTTGTCCGTTGCGCGTCTGCTTGCTGCCTATTCGCACGGCATTTTCCCCTGGTATGGTCCGGATGAGCCCATCCTATGGTGGAGTCCGGCGCCGCGCATGGTGTTGTTCCCTCCTCAGCTCAAGGTCAGCCGTTCGCTCGCCAAGACCTTGCGCAATACCCGTTACGAAATCCGAGTCGACACCGCGTTTCGCCAGGTCATGGAGGCCTGTGGCGCGCCGCGGCGCGGCCAGCGCGGCACCTGGATTCTGCCGGAGATGGTCGATGCGTATTGCCGGTTGTTCGACCGCGGCGTCGCGCATTCTTGGGAAACGTGGATCGATGGCGAGCTGGTGGGTGGACTTTACGGCGTCTCACTCGGCACGATGTTTTTCGGTGAATCGATGTTCTCGCGCCAAAGCGACGCGTCGAAGCTGGCCTTCGTGCATATGGTGCGCCACTTGGCGGCGCACGGCTGCGGTATGATCGATTGTCAGATGCACACCGCGCACTTGGCCAGTTTAGGTGCGAGATTGATTCCACGCGACGCGTTTCTTGCTACTCTGAAAGAGCAGCTTGCCCGAGCGCAGCCCATCAACCTGTGGAATTACCATTACCGCAATGAGCCATCGTGACGCCGGCCAGTTTGTGGCCATCCACTTTTACGCGACCGCGCCCTATGCTTGTAGCTATCTGCAAGGCCGTGAGGCGCGCTCGCAGGTGGCCATCCCCGCCGAATCGATCGATCGCCGCGTCTACAGTCAACTGGTGCAGTTGGGGTTTCGCCGCAGTGGGTTGCATACGTATCGCCCCTATTGCGATTTGTGCCAGGCTTGCGTTCCGGTGCGGGTGCCCGTGCGCGACTTCGCGCCTAATCGCAGCCAGCGCCGCGCCTGGAAGCTCCACGGCAATCTCACTGTGCACCTGCTGCCGCTCAAATATTCCGCCGAGCACTATGCGTTGTACCGCCGCTATCAGGCGGCGCGGCACCGAGGCGGCGGCATGTCCGAAGATGATCCGGCCCAATACGCCGAGTTCATCTTGAAAAGCGGCGTGGAGAGTTGGCTCGCGGAATTCCGCGAGGGAGAAACGCTGAAGATGGTGAGCTTGATCGACAGGCTGGATGATGGACTGTCCGCGGTGTACACCTATTACGACCCGGACGACAAACACGCGAGCTACGGCGTTTACAATGTGCTGTGGCAGATCGATTTGGCCCGCCAGCTAGGGCTTTCCCATCTGTATCTCGGCTACTGGATCGCCCAGAGCCGCAAGATGGCCTACAAATCGTCTTACCGGCCGCTGGAGCGACTATCTGCCGGGCGATGGGTGCCGTTTGATCCGGCGCACAGCTAAAAAATGACGCCCCGCCAAAGCGGGGCGTCGTCGTTTTCAGCCGCGTTGTTTACAGCGGTACGACGCGGTCGGTGCCGCCGCCGGATAGGACGCGCACGCGTTGGTTGACTTCCAGTTGGACGTCGGTGTCCTGCACGATGGAAATCAGGCGTCCGCTATCGAGCTTGACGGTGATTTCATAGGCGTCCTTCGTGCCCATGCTCTTTTGCGCGGCTTGCGCGCCAAAGCCGCCCAACAGGGCGCCGGCGATGGCGCCAGCGGCGTTGGCCCTGTTGCCGTTGCCGAGGTTGCTGCCGGCGATGCCGCCCAGTGCGGCGCCGCCCAGCGTCAAGAGTTCGTTGTTGCTGCCTTCGCGCTTAACGGCATGGACCGAAATGACCGTGCCCAACTGAACGCTTTGCGCTTGGCGCGTCTGGCCTTGCGAGTACACCATGGCCGAATCGGTAGCGCAACCTGCCAGCATGCCGCCTGCCAGCGCGGCGGCGAGTGTCATCGCCATTGCCTTCTTATACATGTTTGGTCTCCCTTACAGTGAAACAGAATTCAATTACCGTTCGCGGCACGCTGGGCAATTGCCCGGGCGATTTCCGCGATCAGGGCCGGGCCGCGATAGACCAGGCCGCTGTATAGCTGTACCAGTGTGGCGCCCGCTGCGATTTTATCCGTAGCATCACGTCCGCACAAAATACCTCCTACGCCTATGATAGGCAAAGCGCCGTCGAGTTCCACGGCGAGCGCGCGAATCAGTGCAGTCGCTTTGTCGGTGAGCGGCGCGCCGGATAGGCCGCCCGCTTCGGCCGCATGACGGTGTCCGGCGATGGCGTCGCGCGACAGCGTGGTGTTGCCCGCAATGACGCCATCGATGCGATGCGCAATCAACAAGCGTGCGATATCGGCGATTTGCGCGGCATCAAGGTCGGGTGCGATCTTGACCGCCAGCGGCACGTAGCGGCCATGCTGATCGGCGAGCGCCTGCTGGCGGGTTTTCAGTGCCAGCAGCAGGGCGGACAATTCGTCTCCCTGCTGCAACTGGCGTAGATTCTTGGTATTCGGCGACGAGATGTTGACCGCAATATAATCGGCGAGCGGATAGACTTTGTCCATCGCCGCCAAGTAATCGTCCGCGGCGCGTTCAATGGGCGTGACGGCGTTCTTGCCGATGTTGATGCCTAGTATGCCCGCGCGCTTGCTGTGGCGGACGTTGGCCACCAACGCGTCGACGCCGAGGTTGTTGAAGCCCATGCGGTTGATGATGCCTTGCTGTTCGACGACGCGGAACATGCGCGGCTTGTCGTTGCCCGGCTGGGGTAGGGGCGTCACGGTGCCGATTTCGACAAAGCCGAACCCCATGTCGAACAAGGCGTCGATATGAGCGCCATTCTTGTCCAGGCCCGCCGCCAAGCCCACTGCGTTGGCGAAGGTGATGCCCATGGCCGTGACCGGCGCGATCACCGGTGCAGGCACGGCTAGCCGCATGAGATGACAGTGATGCGCCAGATCGAGCGACCGCAGCGTCAGTTCGTGCGCTTTTTCCGGATCGAGCCGGAACAGTAGCGGGCGTAGCAGCGGATAGAGCATCGCGGATTTTCTCCAGCAAAATGCCCGGCGGCGCCGGGCATGGGATCGAGAAGCAAGCGCGATTTTACAGGATTTGGCAGACTTCGTCGAAGTCGAAACGCGGAGAGCGGCCATAAAGCTTGCTTGCCTCGCCGTATCCGAGATTGATCAGGAAGTTGGTGCGCACGTTGCCCTGCGGGAAGAAGGCCGCATCGATCAGCGCGGCGTCGAAACCGGACATCGGTCCGCAATCCAGCCCCAGCGCGCGCGCCGCGAGAATGAGGTAGGCGCCTTGCAGCGCGCTGTTGCGGAACGCGGTGCTCTTGATGAGTTCATCATGACCGTTGAACCAGCTTTGCGCGTCGGCATGGGGGAACAGCCGCGGCAAGTGCTGGTGGAAGGCCAAGTCCATGCCGACGATCACCGTGACCGGCGCTTCGCGGGTCTTTTCCACGTTGCCTTCCGCCAGGCAAGGCAGCAGCCGGGCCTTGGCATCGGTGCTGGTGATGAAGACGAAACGGGCCGGCGAGCAGTTGGCGCTGGTCGGGCACTGCTTGAGCAGTTCGAACAGCTGGTGCAATAGGGCCTCCGGCACCGGGCGCTTTTGCCAGTGGCTGTGCGTGCGGGCATTGTAGAACAGCTGATCCAGGGCTGATTTTCCAATGGGGGTGGTCATGCAAAGTCTCCCGTTGACTGCGTGGCTAGGGTTATTGCGCTGGCGGTGCCGCGCTGAGCGGCGCCGACGCCGCGAAATCCTTCAGTGCCCGCATCTGCTCCACCGGCACCGATTGCCCAGACGCCGAAGAGACGTCATTGGTCAGTACCGTGATGGAGACCCGGCGATTGCGGGCGCGGCCATCGCTCGCGTCGTTGCTGGCCACCGGCATGTTTTCCGCGCGGCCTACGGCCACTAGTCGATCCGGCGCCACGCCGTTTTCCTGGAACAGTCGCACCACGCTGCCCGCGCGGGCGGCGGACAATTCCCAGTTGGACGGGAAGTTGGCGGTTTTGATCGGCACGTTGTCGGTGAAGCCCTCGACGCTGACCGAATTGTCGACGCGGGTCAGCAGCGTGGCGACCTGGGTCAACACCTGGACCGAATTGTCCGACGGTTGTGCCTGACCGGTCTGGAAGAGCGCGCTGTCCTTGATTTCGATCTCGATCCCCTTGGGGTTTTGCGAAATCTTGACCTGGCCGCCTTTGACCAGTGGCTCCAGGATGCGCCGCATGTCGGCCGCGAGCTTGCCAAGCTTGGCTTGTTCGCGCACGGCCGCCTCGCTTTGAACCGATTTGGCGATCGGCTTGGTTTCCGGTACTTGGATCAGCGTGTTGGCCGAGCCGCTCGGGTTCGTGCTAAGGCTGATGTTGGTGCCGGAACGGAAGGCGTTGACCAGCGATGTGGACAGTACGCGATATTTGCCCTCGTTGAGCGAGGAAATGGCATACATCACGACGAAGAAGGCGAACAACAGCGTAATGAAGTCGGCGTAAGAGACCAGCCAACGGTCGTGATTGTCGTGATCGTCCGGCAGTTTTCGTGGCATGACGAATTCCTCTTTCCAGTCCTCGTGTCAGAACAGGTGTGTGTCGAACAAGCTCTTCAAGCCGGTGCCGAAGGCAACGCCGAAGCGGCGCGCCACGCGGCTCCCCAGATCGTCGGTTGGCGTGTAGTCCACCGTCTGGTCGGTTTTCAACTCGGTGTGCGCGACCGAGGCCACGGTGCCGTAGCCATCCGCCAAGCCGAGCGGGATGCTTTTCTCTCCGATCCAAATCAGCCCGCTGAACATGTCGGGTGTTTCCTTCAACCGCTGCCCGCGTCCGTCGCGCACCGCCTTGATGAACTGTGCGTGAATGTCGTCCAGCAATTGCTGGCGGACCGCTTCCTGTTTCGGATTGACCGGCGAGAAGGGGTCGCCCATCGCCTTGTTCTCGCCGGATGTTTTCAAGCGGCGGTCGATGCCCAGCTTGTCCATCAGGCCGGTGAAGCCAAAACCGTCGGACAGCACGCCGATCGAGCCGACGACACTGGCTTTGTCGACGAAAATCTTATCCGCTGCGCTAGCAATATAATAACAGCCTGACGCGCACATTTCCTCGACGACAACATACACCGGAATGGCCGGGTGCAGTTTTTTCTGTCGGCGGATGTCGTCATAGACCATGCCCGAGAGAACGGGACTGCCGCCAGGGCTGTTGGCGCGCACGATGATGCCGCGCGTGTCTTTGTCGGCATAGGCGTCCGCCAGTCCCTGGATCATTTTGTCGGCGCTTTCGTTCTCGCTGCTGATTTCGCCATCCAGACGCAGGATCGCCGCATGGCCGCCGCCGGTCAGGCGTGAGACGGACTTGTCGTCGCCGCGCCAGAACAGCGAGGCGGCCACGGCGGCGAACAACAGGAGCCACGCGAAGCGAAAGAAGATCTTCCAGCGGCGCGCGCGCCGTTGTTCGACCAGCGCGGCGCTGGCCAGTTGTTCTAGCAGGGTGCGTTCCCAGTTTTGATCGCTCACTCGGTGACTCCAGGGGCGGGCCGCTCTGGCGCGGCGATTGGTTTGACATAATATATCATCCCGTTCAACTCCTTTGTGATGACCGGGATGAGGCGCTGTCCCTTGCACGGGCCGGCGACGCACACGCCGCTATCGGGAAGATAGCGCGCGCCGTGCATGCTGCAGATCAGATAATGCCCACTCAGATCGAATATCTCGCCTTCGCGCCAATCGAGCTGCACGGGGACGTGCCGGCAAGCATTGAGATAGCCGTACACCTTGCCTTGATAGCGGACAACGAAGGCGGGCCAGGCGCACGGTTCGGCCGGTATGTCGAAGCGCCTGGCCGGGCCGCGTTCGACCAGCTCGGCCGACGGGCAGATCAGGTGGTCTGTGTCTTCAACCATGCGTAGAACGCCTCGAAGTCTTCGAACAACCCTAGTGTAGGGCAAGTCGCCAGCTCTTCGCGCGTGTGCGCCCCGGACAGCACGCCGGCCGCCAACGTGCCGGCGGCTTCGGCCATGCGTAAATCGTGGGTGGTGTCGCCGACCATCAACGTGCGGCCGGGGGCTGCGCCCAGCTGGTCCATCAATTCCAGCAGCATGGCGGGGTGGGGTTTGGATGGGCAATCGTCTTGCGTGCGCGTCGCGGCGAATGTCCGTGCAAGCCCGGTTGCCGTCAGTGCCCGTTCCAGGCCGCGCCGGCTCTTGCCGGTGGCCACGGCCAACAGCGCGCTGCCCGCGGACAATTCGGCCAGGGCCGCGTCGACGCCGGCAAACAGATCCACTTCCTCGTCGCCGATGAAAAAATGATTGCGATAGGCCGTTACCATTTCCGGATAGCGATCCGGCGGCAGGTCTGGGCAGGCCGTGGCCAGTGCCTCGGCCAGGCTGAGCCCGATGACCGCGCGCGCCTGGCGGGCATCCGGCACGGCGAGCCCCAGATCGGCGCAAGCATGCTGGATGGCGCGGGTAATGTGCGCCGTGGAGTCCATCAGCGTGCCGTCCCAGTCGAAGACGATCAAATCAAAGGCTTGGCTCATCGTTTTGCAGGGTGTCCAGGAAGCGTTGCAGGTCGGGCGGCAGCGGCGCGCTCAATTCGAGCGGCGCGCCGGTCAGCGGATGCGGCAGCGAAAGGCGCCAGGCGTGCAGGAACATGCGTTTCAGCCCACGCTTGGCCAAGACCTTGTTCAGCGCGAAATCGCCGTACTTTTCGTCGCCGGCGATCGGACAGCCGCTGGCGGCCATGTGCACGCGGATTTGGTGCGTGCGGCCGGTGCGTAGCCGGGCCTCGACCAGCGTGAAATCTCGAAAGCGCCGTTCGACGCTGAAAATGGTGTGCGCGCTCAATCCGTCCTCGGTCACGCGCACCATGCGCTCGCCATCGCCGGTAGTGAATTTATGCAGCGGTAATTTGACATGCTTCTTCTGGGCGTCCCAATGGCCGACCCCGAGCGCCAGATAGCGCTTGTCCGGCGTGCTTTCGCGCATCATGTCGTGAAGCTTTACCAGCGCCGAACGCTTTTTTGCCAGCATCAATAGGCCGGAGGTCTCGCGGTCGAGCCGGTGGACCAACTCCAAATAGCGGTATTCCGGGTGGCCGCGGCGCAACTGTTCGATGACGCCGAACGATACGCCGCTACCGCCGTGCACCGCCACGCCGGCGGGTTTGTCGATCACCAGCATGGCGTCGTCTTCATACACGACGGGGAAGGTGGCGCCGGGTACGACGGATTCGTCGCGCTCGGCAAGCCGGATCGGTGGGATGCGTAGCGTGTCGCCGGCTTGGAGGCGGCGCGAGGCGTCGGCGCGGCCTTTGTTGACGCGCACTTCGCCGGAGCGAAGGATGCGGTAAATATGGCTTTTGGGCACCCCTTTGAGCAGGCGCGTCAGGTAATTGTCGATCCGTTGCCCGGCCGCGTCTTCGCCGACCTGGTGGAAGGTAACGGAATCTTTGCGAATATCAGTCATTTTGCTTATACTTCCTGCGCTTGACCAAAGAAATGGTCATGGCAAAACCTGCAGAGCAAGGTCGCGAGCGGTGTCCGCTCAAAGACGCTGCTGCTGCGCAGCCATACGGCCGGCAGGGCATGGCCCTGACCTGACGCCGCAATCTGCGCACGCAGCCGAGGTTAACTCGCTCACCGAAAAGCAGCGATGGTAATGCATTTGGACACATAGCGCACTCACCAGTATTCCATCTCCTGATGCAAAAGCCAGTCAGGGGGTACCATGGCAAAGTTTGACCCGGCACGGGTGTCACGGCGCCGAAGCAGGTCCAGGCAAGACGGACCGACGCGCGACGGAAAATGCAACGCCCGTGTGACGTACTTCAGGAAGTCGGCTTGATATATTGATTTATTGTTCTTTATACAGACACTTCTTTCGGAAAGCGCCCATTTTAGCCACTGGGCCGTCAAATACTTGCTGTGCCTTGCGTGAGTGCCGCGCAAGGAAAATAGAATGAAACGGATGTTGTTTAACGCCACGCAAGCGGAAGAGCTGCGCGTGGCGATCGTCGATGGGCAGAAGCTCGTCGATCTGGATATCGAAACGGTCGGCAAGGAGCAACGTAAGGGGAACGTCTACAAAGGCGTCATCACCCGTATCGAACCCTCGCTGGAAGCCTGCTTCGTCGACTATGGCACCGAACGCCATGGTTTTCTGCCCTTCAAAGAAGTCTCCCGCACCTATTTCCAAAATTACGACGGCGGCCGCCCGCGCATCCAGGATGTGCTGCGCGAAGGCATGGAAGTCATCGTGCAGGTGGAAAAGGACGAACGCGGCAACAAGGGCGCCGCGCTGACCACGTACATCAGCTTGGCTGGGCGTTACCTGGTGTTGATGCCGAATAACCCGCGCGGCGGCGGCGTGTCCCGTCGTATCGAGGGCGAGGAACGGCAGGAACTGAAGGATCTGCTGGGCCAGTTGGAAGTGCCGCAGGGCATGAGCCTGATCGCCCGCACCGCAGGGATCGGCCGCAGCTACGAGGAGCTGCAATGGGATATGGGCTATCTGCTGCAACTGTGGCGTGCCATCGAGGGCGCGGCGGGCGCGCAAAGCGCACCGTTCCTGATCCTGCAGGAAAGCAGCCTGGTGATCCGCGCTATCCGTGATTACTACCATGCCGATATCGGTGAAATTCTGATCGATACGGAAGAAATTCACGACCAGGCGCGCCAATTCATCAGCCACGTCATGCCCAATACCCTGAGCCGCGTCAAGCTGTACAAGGATCAGGTGCCGCTGTTCTCCCGCTTCCAAATCGAACACCAAATCGAGACCGCCTTCTCGCGCAGCGTGCAACTGCCTTCCGGCGGCGCGATCGTCATCGATCACACCGAGGCGTTGGTATCCGTCGACGTGAATTCGGCGCGCGCCACCAAGGGTGCCGACATCGAGGAAACGGCATTCAAGACCAACCTCGAGGCCGCGGAAGAGATTGCCCGTCAATTGCGTCTGCGCGACCTGGGCGGCTTGATCGTCATCGACTTCATCGACATGGAGAGCGCGAAGAACCAGCGCGACGTCGAAAACCGTCTGCGCGAAGTGCTCAAGCATGACCGCGCGCGGGTTCAGATGGGCAAACTGTCGCGTTTCGGTCTGCTCGAGCTGTCGCGCCAACGCCTGCAGCCGTCGCTGGGCGAGACGAGCCACGAGCCGTGCCCGCGTTGTCACGGCATTGGCTTCATTCGTGGCACCGAATCCTCGGCGTTGCATATCCTGCGCATCATTCAGGAAGAGGCCATGAAGGAAAACACCGGCGCCGTGCACGCGCAGGTGCCGGTTGATGTCGCCACCTTCCTGCTGAACGAAAAGCGCGCCGAGATCCACATGATCGAAGAGCGGCTCGACGTTAGCGTGGTGCTGATTCCGAACATTTATCTGGAAACGCCGCACTACAAAATCGTGCGTCTGCGTCACGATGATTTGAGCGAACTGGGCGATGCGCCAAGTTACAGCCGCGTCGAAGTGCAGGAAGAAGACGTGGTGACCAACTTCGGTCAAGAAAAGCCGAAGGTCGAGCGCCAGGAAGCGGCGGTGAAAGGCATTACGCCACAGCAGCCGGCGCCGCAAGTGGCGGCCCGCCCGACCGAGACGGAAGAGCCCGGACTGTTCGCCCGTCTGGGCAGCTGGTTGAAGGGACTGTTCGCCGATGGCGACGAGCAGGCGAAGAAGCCCGCGAAGAAGGCGCCGCAGGCGCGCGAGGCTCAACGTCCGCCACGCCGTGGCGACCGTCGGCCCGCCGCTGGTCAGGCACGGCGCGATGCGCCGCGTGAGGAGCGCCGCGCCGCGCCCGGCGAGGAGGGGAATCGCCGTCGCAATCCGGGTCAGGCGGATAACCGCCAAGGTCGCCAAGAGCGTGGTGACCGCCAGGAGCCGCGTAGTGAACGTCAGGAGCCGCGTGGAGACCGCCAGGAGCCGCGTGGAGACCGCCAGGAGCCGCGTGGAGACCGCCAGGAGCCGCGTGGCGAACGTCAGGACCGTGTCGAGCGCCAGGAGCGCAACGAGCGTCAGGAGCGCAACGAGCGTCAGGAGCGCAACGAGCGTCAGGAGCGCAACGAGCGTCAGGATCGCAACGAGCGTCAGGACCGCAACGAGCGTCAGGACCGCAACGAGCGTCAGGACCGCAACGAGCAGCGCCCGCGCCGAGAGCGCGAGACCCGCGAGGAGACCGCGAGCGACGCGCCGCGCGCCGAACGTGCGCCGCGCGAGCAGAACGTGCCGTCGCGACGCCGTCAGCCGCTGCCGGTGGATGAGGCGCCTATCGAAGAAGCAAAATTGGTGGAAGGCGAAGAGGTTGAGCAGCCTGTTGCCGCCGATGGAGCGGAAAGTGGCGAGCGCTCCGAGCGTAGCCGCCGCCGTCGCAGCCGGGGTCGCCGACGCGACAACGGCGAGCAAGGTGGCGTGGAATCGGAGGCCGAGGTAGCCGCTGAGGCAGGCCAACAGGAAACGATGGCGGCTGAAGAGGCTGTGTCTGCGCCCCAGATTGAAGAGTCTGTCATTGCGCCGGTCGAGCCAGTGGCTACGTCCGTATCGCAGGCGTTGCCCGCAAGCGAACCGGCGCCGGTAAGCACGGTTTCTCCCGTGGCCGAGCAACTTGCGATGCCGCTTGATGTGCCCGCTGCGCCGGTGGTAGTGGAATCGGCGCAACCCAAGGCGGAAGCCGTGAGCGAACCGACTGCCGTGGTCGTGGTGGAAACCGTTGCCGCGATCGAGCCCGAACCGGTGCCGACGTCGTTCAGTGAGCCTGCGGTGATGGCCTTGGCCGAGCCGGTGGTTGCCGAATCCGTTGTTGCCCCGGAGGTTGCCGAGCCCGTTGCCGTCGAACCGGTCGTCGCCGAGCCTGTTGCGGTCGAGAAGGTTGCGCCGGCGGTCGAGGATGTGACCCAGCCGGTTGATTTGGGCGAATTGGTGATGGTGAACACCCGTGCCGGCAATGAGCCGGCTGCGGCGCCGGCGGATGACGGCATGGCGGGCGGCTTGCGTCGCCGTGATGCGTTGCGTCAAACCGCTCAATCCGGTGAGGGTGATGCGGCTCCGCTGCAACAGGTGGAAACGCGGCCAGGCCAGCAGTAAAAAGGCTTGACAGGGAGGGACGCTGTCAGTAATATACGCGTCTCTCAGGCAATTCCCTGATAGCTCAGTTGGTAGAGCGACGGACTGTTAATCCGCAGGTCGCAGGTTCGAGCCCTGCTCGGGGAGCCAACCCACATAGAACCCTAGCCAGAAATGGCTGGGGTTTTTTATTTGCCATGATCTGAAGGAGAAAAGAACATGGAAGCTTTGCCAGCTTGCCCGCAATGCGGGTCGACGTTTACGTATGCGGACGGAGACCTGTTGATTTGCCCGGAATGTGCACATGAATGGTCCGCCACCGCCGAGACGGAGGCCGAGTCGGGGTTTGAAGTACGCGACGCGCACGGCAACCTGCTTGCTGATGGCGATACGGTCACCGTGATCAAGGATTTGAAGGTCAAGGGATCATCGCTGGTGGTGAAGGTCGGCACGAAAGTGAAGAATATCCGTTTGGTGGAAGGCGATCACGATATCGACTGTAAGATCGATGGCATCGGCGCGATGCAGTTGAAGTCGGCTTTTGTCAAAAAGGCGTGATGCGGCTTGGGCTAGGGCGAACCGCCTGGCCCATGGCGTTTGGATAAACCCCAGTCAGTCATGGCTGGGGTTTGTCGTTTTGGGACACCTGCGGCGACAATGTCTCGCGACGACTATGCTGTCTGGCAGACAGTATGTTTGGTGAGTAAGGAGATCTCCATGAGTCTGTCGCAGCACCTCTGTCGATTCGCCTATTGCACGTCCTTGTCGGATGCCGATCTGGCTCGGCCGTCAAATTCACGCCATGCTGGCGGACACGGCGGTCGCGCCCCCTCAGCGGGATGAATTTTCCGCGCGGATGATGCGCCGAGGAGAGCCGGTGATTTTGCTGAGCTTGGTTGGCGGGAAGAGGTTGTTTGGTCGGACGCCGCGTCATCGGCGTGAGGGGAGGGGGCGCTGATTTAAGATTCGATACGGATGACGGGCAAGAGTCCGGCCAGTGACGCGGGCTCGGTCACCATGTCCGCCAGCGTATAGCGATCCAGTACCGCATAGAAGGCGTGCTCGGCCTCCTTCAGCGCGGTTTTGAGCTGGCAGGCCGGGGCGATGCGGCAGCCGCCTGCCCCGCCTTCGAAACACTCCACCAACGGTTGCCCTTGTTCGGTTTGACGGAGCACCTCGCCTAGATTGATCTGATCGGCCGGGCGCGCCAAGCGCAGACCGCCGTTTTTGCCCCTCACCGTTTCCAGCAGGCCAAGCACTGCGAGGCGATGCACGACCTTCATCAGGTGATTTTCCGAAATGCCATACCCATCAGCGATTTCGGCGATGGTAAACAACCGCGCCGGCTCGACGGCGCTGCAAATCAGCACGCGGAGCGCGTAGTCACTGAATCGGGTGAGGTTCATAGGGTCTTCCGTGTGATCGAACTGCGATTCTACTCGTGTTTTTCCGGTGGTGGGCCGGCAATGATCGCGGCTGGAATCATCTTGCGTCTTCACGGCAGAAGGTTTTTAAAATATTTTTAATTCTTATTTAAATATTGAGCTCGTACCAGGCGCTCAGTTGGGAGAGAAACATGCCCCCTTGCCCACCGACGCAAGAAGCCAGTATGCCGGCGGTGTGGCGCTTGTCCGCCACGCACCTCTTACACTTGAGTCCGCTCCACAGCGCGGCCGAACTGGCGCTATCTGCCGATGGAACAATCCAGCGGTACCGTATTGCATCAGGCCAACATCACCTCTTCGTCGCTTGCGCCGGCGAGATTCGCACCCTATCGGGCAGGCTGATTGCGTTGCGGCGGTCTGTTTTACCTGTCTGCCGCCTGTTGGCCTTTATCGAGCATGGCGCGACCAAGCCAAGTGCAACGGCCGGCGACGGCGCCCCCGGCGTGTTGTCTCTTCCCCTTTCCGCGATGAGCTCGGCGCAAGCCTTTGATGCCTGGTTCATCCACATGTGGCTATTTGGCCTCGAACCTGCTTTTCTGCGGTTGTTGGATCGGTTGCGCAAGCTGGAAAGCTACTGGCTGATTCGCTATTTGCTTTCCGATGCGGTGCAACAGCGTTCGTTAGGCGCGCTTGCCCAAGACTATGGCGTGTCGCTCGCGCATTTCCGGCGTTTGTGCAACGAAGCGCTAGGTCAAAGCGCCAAGTCCGCGCGCATGGCCTGGCGCGCCCGCCGCGCCATGCTGGACGCCATTTTGAGCGGAGAGACGTTGACGTGTGTTGCCATTCGTCACGGCTTCGCCTCGTCCTCGCATTATTCGAATGAAATTCGCCGCCAGTTTGGCTTGTCGCCGCGCGTCCTGGCCGGGCGTTAGCGATTTGCTCCCCGCGGCTGCGGGCCCGGCTTCTTACCCATCAACGCCAGCGGGGAAACCCGTTGAGAGCGTTTTCTGCAAGCCCAAAAAATAGCAGGGGCTACGCTGCCTTTACCGCTGTCGGCGACACGGCCGGCACGGCGGATGGTTTGGGTTTGGGCTAGGGCCTGTCTGCAAACTATTTGTGAACTGCGCTGACCTGGCAAATGGCCAGATGCTAGGCGGGAGGCGCCGGCCTTAGTCATTCTAGGGCCAAGCCGCCCAACGACGCAGATGGCCGTTTACCAGGCCAGCCCTTCGGGGCCGGTATCCGCCGGCGCATCGCGTTGTCGCTTGTCCCTTGCAGTGAATGACACTGCGGCGGGGCGCACTCCTCGCGCTGCATCCGGCGGACACCGGCCGCAGCCGCAAATAGTTTGCAGACAGGCCCTAAACGCAGCGGGGGTGAGGGATAGCATGTCTAGCGCACTGCAATGGGGGAGAGCGGGCGAGGCCGACTGGCCTGGGTTATTGGTGGTTGGCTACATCGCGCGGCTGTTTCATCAGCAACGCGCCGACGAGGCGGAACGGGTCTTTTACGCTTTGTGTGTGCTGGACATTGACGATACCGACTATCTGCGGGCGCTGGCCCAGGTTTACCACTTGCGCAAAGAGCCCAAGAAAGCGGCGGGGCTGCAGCGTTTAGCCTGGTTGATCGACCGGAAATCGTGTCAGGGCGACGCCGATCAATGGGGGATCTGACAAGGACGGCATTCTTTCAGAGTCATCCGATAGGTGATTCTTACCAATCTCTTCATTATGGCCCTAAAGGTTGTTTAAGCGAGCTGCGCTTGGACCAAGATCAATGCTTTGGGGTGGAAGTGAGAGATGAACAGGGATCATGTCTTGTCGCATGACTATTTATTCGATGATTTTGTGCTTCACGCCAATGGCGCCATGAGTTTTCACGGTCAGGATGTCTCCATTCCGCCCAAAGAGTTGCAGGTTCTCATTACCTTGTTGGAAGGCCGGGGCAACCTGGTTCACAAAAACACCATCATCGACAAGGTCTGGGGAGAGAGTCTGGTCGGCGACGAATCGCTGACGCGCTGTATCTACTCCTTGCGGCGTCTACTGCGCGAGTCCAAAAACAATAAATTCATTGAAACCGTCTATGGCAAAGGATACCGCTTTTGCAAGCCGGTGACCCCGGTGCAGCGGCAGCGTCATTCTACGCAGGCGAGCAAGCTGGCCATCTTGCCTTTTTCCGGTGGAGAACGACACGAGGCCGCTTTGCTGCACGCGCGGTTGATGGACGCAATCAGCAGCCGGCTGCCGGCTGGGGTCTCGATGGTGCCTGCGGCGCTGACGCGTGGTCAGGATGGACCGGAAGCGCTGTTGTCGTTGTGTCATCAGCTGGAACTGGATTGCTATTTGACGGGCGAGTTTTGCCAGGATGGCGATCAGCGCTTGCTGACCATCGAACTTGTCGATGCGTTGGGACAGAGCCTGTTGTTTCGCGATACCTTTCTGCCCGACCCCTGCGATACCTGGAGCCGGCAGATGGACGATATCGCCGAATGTGTCTTGACGCGGCTGGCGCCGCAGAGTAGCACAGTGGCCAAACCCGCCTTGGGCGAGGTCATGGTGTCCCACGTGATGGCGCGCCGCTGCCTGCGTCGGCGTGAATTGGGCGATCTCAGCCTGGCGCAACAATATCTGCAAATGGGCCTGCTGCAGGATCCGTTGCACGTTCCCTCTCTGGTGGCCATGGCGGAAACGTCTTTGGCCTTGGTCACGCAAGGCTCCCTCTGGCCGACGCGCGCATTCAGCGAGGCGCGGATCGCGTTGGAAAAGGCGCTGGAACTGGCGCCAAGCCAACCTGCGGCGCTCGGCGTCATGGCTTGGCTGACCCGTTTGGCGTGTGACAACGACCAAGTCGTGGCGAATCTGTTTCATCAAGCACGGGAGCAAAACGGCTTGCCGGCGGAGGTATGCTTCTATCAGGCGCTGTACCATCTTTCCTGCGGCGAATTCGATGCCGCGCTAGAGATGCTGCATGGTTGCCTGGCGCGCGACTCGGGATTTGCGCCTGCCTTGCCGTTCAAGCTGTGGGCATTGCATGCCATGGGGCGCGACGAGGAGGCGCATGCGTTTGCATTGGCCCAAGGAGAGCAGGGCATGAGCGCGTCTTTATTTCAGGCCATGCATGCGTTGGTGCTCGCCGCACAAGGGCAGCACGACTCGGCGCATCGCCATGCCGTCTTTGCCGTGCAGGCGGCCCCAGGCAATGCGCCGGAACAGATTATCCAGTTGTGGGTTGGCGCAATGCGCCAACCGTCGAGCGAGGCGCTGCAGCGTCTGGCCAGCTGGACGGCGGAAGCCAAGACACACTATTGCTGTCCTGGGCTGTTGGTTCCGCTTGCGTTGAGTCTTGGCGAAGAGACGCGTGCCTGTGCCTTGATTCGCTTGGCGCGAGAACAGCGTTGCGTATGGTGGCCACTGGTCCGCCGGCTGCCGCGCATGGCGCATTTCCTTGAAAGTCTATCGCCCGAGGTTTGCTGGGTTTAGCGCCGGGCGCTGGGCAATCAGCGCGTCGATCAATAGCCGCGTACGTGCCGGCAAGCGCCGCTGCGCGGCGACGGCGTGCATTTGCGGATCCTCACCGCGTGCGGAAACCAGCCGATACTCGCTGCAGACGCGGCAAAGCCGTCCTTGCCGGACCAGCGGTTCGGCCACCCAGTCGGATAAACGGGCAATGCCGAGCCCCGCTTCAGTCGCCGCCAACAGTGCCAGGCCGTTGTCGATGCGGTGGCTGGCCCGCATGTTGAGGCTAATTTGACGTCCACCGCCAAGAAAATTCCACGAACGCAGGATGCGTGGTGCGGTGTGCATCAAAATGACATGCTCGCCGAGCGTTTCGGGCTCTTCGGGGAACCCCAGCCGTTGCCCATAGGCCGGGCTGGCATACAGATGGCGGTGATAAGGCCATAGCGGGTAGCCGATGAGATCGCTGTCGATGGGGAAGGCGCCGCGAATGACTAAATCGAGTTGTTCTTGGGCAGGATCCAAAGTGGCGTCGCTATAGCGGATGTCAAAGCGCAACTCCGGGTAGCGGACGGATAACGTGGCCAGGACGTCGGGCAGTACCCGGCAAGACATCATCTGCGGCGCAGCCAATCTCAGCCAGCCGCGTGGCGCGGCGCGCAATTGCGACAGTGCCTCGTCGGCGGTTTCCTGGATGTGGAGCATTTGCCGCGCCGACTCGTAATAGAGCTCACCGGCGGGGGTCAAGCTGAATTGGCGCGGCGAGCGCGCCAGGAGCAGCGTGTTCAGTTCGTTTTCCAGCGCCTGCACGGCACGGGTGACGGCGCTGGGGGAGGCGCCCAATACGCGTGCCGCAATGACAAAGCTCTTCCTCTCCACGACGGTGCAGAATGCTTCGATATTCCACAGCGACTTCATGCGTCACTTCCCTGGCAAAAAGCTATTATTGCATTTTTTGCAACGTCGAGTTGCAACCATGAGCGGGCGGAACGGGGTAAGCTGTCGCTCTTGTTCGGGAGTGCCTCATGCTGACGTTGTCCTTGCTGTGCCTGTTTGCCTTCTGTGCCGGGTTGATCGACTCCGCCGTCGGTGGCGGTGGGTTGGTCCAGATCCCCGCTATTTTTGCGCTGTTGCCGACGGCGCTGCCGGTGAATTTGCTCGGTACCAACAAGCTCGCTTCGGCGCTCGGCACGTCCTTTGCCGCGCGCAGCTACCTCAAGCGGGTGCGTTTGCCCTGGGCGGTTATTTTGCCGGCCGCGAGCGCGGCGTTTGCCATGGCCTTTGTCGGTGCGGCCGCCGTATCGCTGGTACCCAAAAGCGTTCTGCGTCCCATGGTGCTGGTACTGATGCTGCTCATCGGCTGGTATACCTTGCACAAGAAGGATTTCGGCGCGTTGCACGTGCCGCGCGGCATCGGCACGCGCGAGAAGGTCATGGCGTTGTTGTTCGGTGCGGCCATCGGCTTCTACGACGGCTTATTTGGGCCCGGTACGGGCAGTTTCCTCATTTTCTTGTTCATCCGTTATTACGGCTTCGATTTCATTCATGCATCGGCGTCCGCAAAGCTGGTGAATCTGGCGACCAACATTGCCGCCCTAATGTTCTTCATCCCCGCGCATCATGTGCTTTACCGCTACGCCATCCCAATGGGTGCCTGCAATATTCTGGGTGCGCTTACCGGTAGCTGGCTGGCGATCCGGCAAGGCACCGTCTTCGTCCGCAAGCTGTTCCTCTGCTTGACCGGTGGATTGATCATCAAACTGTGCTACGACTTATTGGCTTGATGCGGTGCTGGCGGGGTTTCCGCCAAGGTGGGCGGGCAGATCTGCAGCGCCAGGCATAACGCGCGCAAGTCCCGTTGAACCTGAGGGAGGAGCAGACTGACCTGCTGCTCGTCTGTCTCCTTGAGCGCTTGCTCCAGCGTCAGACAGCGCAATGTGATCAGCTCGTCGCACATCAGCCGGGTAACTCCCTGCAGGTGATGCAGGATTTCGGCGAGCTTGATCAGGTCGTGCGTTTGGCGTGCGGCGCCAAGCGCGCGCAGGTCCTCCTGAATGCTCTCGTGCGCAGCGTCCAGAAATTGCTTGCCGAAAGCGGCGTCACCGCGAATGAGCTGACGCAGCATGGGCAAGTTCAACGGATTCTTCGGCGTGAGACTAACGAGACATCGGTGCAATACCCGTGCCAAGAGGTTGGGTTCAATCGGCTTTTCCAGCCAGGCATCGAAACGGGAACCGCTGTGTTCGTCCAGGCGGTTGCCGGTGGTCATGCCGATGAGCGTTTGATGCGGTCTGCCTTGGCGGTGGCGCTCGATGCGGCGGATGTAACGCGCGAGGGTGGGGCCGTTGATGCCAGGCAGGTGCCGGTCGATCAGTAGGATGTCGAACGTCTGTTGC
>Ga0213872_10000191_pt1 | contig 54643 bp, 49 predicted proteins | sample VelepicomBERX_R2_FD_160071 | JGI IMG/M metagenome (GOLD analysis project Ga0213872, IMG submission 160071) | Rhizosphere microbial communities from Vellozia epidendroides in rupestrian grasslands, the National Park of Serra do Cipo, Brazil - RX_R2 | ecosystem: Host-associated > Plants > Roots >... | reverse complement strand
CTGCCACGGCCGTCTTCATGGCGCGGCCACGTTATACCGTCGGGACGCAGGGCGTAGGCGGTGCGCACCATGTCGAGTATGTCCCAGCGTCCGCACTGGTTTTGCCATTCGCGCGCATAGGGATCGATGAGGTTGCGCCAGAACATGAAGCGCGTGATTTCGTCGTCGAAGCGTATCGTGTTGTAGCCGACGCCGATGGTGCCTGGTTGCGCCAGCTCCTTTTCGATCAGGGAAGCAAACTGGTACTCGGGCAGGCCGCGCTGCAGGCATAGCTGGGGCGTGATGCCGGTGATCAGGCAAGCCTGCGGGTCGGGCAGGAAATCGGGTGCCGGCTTGCAGTACTCCATGATGGGTGTGCCGATTTCATTGAGCTCGGCGTCGGTGCGGATCGCCGCGAACTGCGCCGGCCGGTCGCGTCTTACCTGAGCGCCGAATGTTTCGTAGTCGTGCCAGAGAAAGGTATAGTCGGTCATGAGGCGATCAGTCAAACGGCAGTAGTCGCTGCGGTAGTGGCCGCTATGGCGCGGTTGCGTCCGCTTTCCTTGGCGCGGTATAGCGCGGCGTCGGCGGCGGCAATCAGGCTGGCTGCGTCTTGTCCGGGCTGCAAGCCGGCAACGCCCATCGAAGCGGTGACATGTGGCAGCGGCAAACGCATGTCGGCGAATACCACAGCTTCGCGCAGGCGCTCGCACAGACGCTGGGCGGCCAACAAGGCTTCAGCTTGACTGCTGCCGGGAAGGATCACCGTCATTTCCTCGCCGCCGTAGCGGGCGGCAAAATCGGTCGGCCGTATCGTGCTTTCCAGGACAAGGGCGGCGGCCTTGAGCGCCGCGTCGCCACCGAGGTGGCCGTGCGTGTCGTTGAATTTCTTGAAATGATCGAGGTCGATCATGACGATGGCCAAAGGCTTGTGCAGCGAATGGGCGTCGTCAATCAGCATCGCCAGGTTTTCATCGAGCCAGGCACGGTTGTGCAATCCTGTGAGACCATCGCGCATCGACAATTGGCGATAGAATTCGCCGACTTTCTGACGCTTGCGCAATTGTGCGTTGGCGGCGCGTACGCGGAACGACATCAAGCGCAGCAGGTTGCGTGCGACGCCGTTCGACGCGTCGATCAAATGCCACAGGCGATCGGCTTCGATCACCAGCAGGTCGGCCTCCTGCACGGCCACGATGGCGGACGGGCTGGTTCCTTCATCGAGCACCGACAGTTCACCCACGCATTCGCCGGGCAATACCCGCGTGATGATGCCGTCGGCATGCGCGCCATGCATGGCCTGTACGTCCAGCGCGCCGCGCAGGACAATGTACAGGCGGCCGCCGCGGCTGCTGGCTTCCGCAATTGCTTGTCCCTGGGCCACGCGCATGACCGCACAATCGGCGATCAAATCGCCGACGTCGTCGATGTCGCGAAACAAATGCAGATGCTCGATGGAGTAGCCGGAGGCGCTGAAAGTGGTGAATTGTTCCAAAATCATCCTTGCGTGAAGAAATCAATACGGCAACCGGAAGCGGTAGCCTTTGTAGCTCAACACCGCTGCACGCGGCGCCAGTGCCTCGACTGTCAGACCTGGTTCGACCTGCTCGCCTTCATGGAGTAGCTTGTTGTTGATCAAGGCTGAACGATCAGCCGGGTTTTTCGCATAGATGTAGCCATTGACCGTAACGGCGGGAATTTCCCTTTGGATGTTTTCCGGCAGGTCGTGCAAGCCACCGATTGGCGCTTCCTCGCTTGCGATCTCGCGCGGCGCCGCCGCAGCTTTCGGCTCAGGCAGGCTTTGAGCCCCGGGCGGGTGGGCGTCAGGCGTGGCTTCGCCTCTCAGAGCCGGTAGCGCAACGGCGGGCTGCGGCGCCGGCGTGGAGTGAACGACTGGCGCCGCTACGCTTGCAACAGGTATCGGGAGTGGGGGCGTCGCGACGGGCTCGGTGGCCGTTTGGCGTGCATAGATCCAGACACAGATCGCGGCGACGACAAGCGCATTCAGCACCAACAGCCAAGGCAGCCATTTGCGCCGTCCGCGCGCTGCGCCGTCGGAAGTATCTTGCGGCGCGGCTGCGTAAATATTCGGAACCACTCCGAGCTGGCGTTCCGATTCGGCTTTTTTCAAGGCGTCGAGGATATAGGACATGGAACTATTTCCCGACTGGAGCAAGCGAAGCCGACTCGCGATGCAGATGCGGCTCGGCGCTTCCGGTGGCACGATTGAGCTGCATCAGGGTCTTAGGGCCGATCAAGCCATCGGACTGCAGCCCTTGCGCGGATTGGAAGGCGCGTATCTTCCTGCTGGCTGCAGCATCGAAAGCCTGGTTTGCCGGCGCCGGTGTTTCGTTGCTCAACTGCGCCAATTGGCTATTGATTTTGTCCACGTCCGCTCCGGTGTCGCCGAGGTGAATGGCATCGCGATAGGCAGGCGGGGTTTTCCACAAGGTTGCAAATTCACCGTGAAAGTGCGCTCCGAGATTGGCCAAACTGACCGACCGAATCTGTCCGCCGACGATCAGCGTGGCGTCCGAATCGGACAATCCGGTCAACACGGCGTAGAACGGCTTGCTGTCGGCGCCGCGCAAGGCCAATATCACCGGGCGATCAAGTTGGCGGATTTCGGCGAATCCTTTGTTGCTGCGGTAGCAGCGCAATCCAGCTGCCGCAGCGCTGGCACAGGGCTCTTCTCCCGGTGCCAGAACCTGGTTCCAAAGCTTGGCGAGCGCGCCGTATGCCTGTTCCTCATCCGCGCCGGCGGCAGCCTGCGCATCAAGGTCCAGCGGCACAACTGGCAGAGACTTCGAAGTCGTTGATGGCACCTGGCTTGCAGGGTGCACAGTAGCAAGCCGATAGTTGCCCGGATAGGCGATCAAGGCCATGGCTGCGGCTCCCAGCGAGACGGCGCCGACTGCTGCTGCGTACAGCCAAGGCCGGCTGATGCGGGTTCGTGGCACCGGCGATTCCGCGCCGAACACTTCGCCCGCCGCCTTGCCGAGTATACGTTTGCTCACGGTCGGCGCACTTTCGGCATAGGCGCCCAGCAGGGCGCGATCGCACAGCAAGTTGATGCGCCGCGGCACGCCTTGCGTGAGGCGATAGATGGTTCGTGTCAGCGCAGCCGGGATAGGCGTACTCGCTGTGCTGCCTGCTACCGCCAGGCGGTGTTGCACGTAAAGGGCGGTTTCCTCCGGTGAGAGCGAACCAAGGTGATAGCGGGCGATAACACGTTGCGCCAACTGTTTCAGATCGGAGCGATCGAGCATGTCGCGCAACTCGGGTTGACCGATCAGGATGATCTGTAACAGCTTGCGTTCGCTGGTTTCCAGGTTGGTCAGCAAACGCAACTGTTCGAGTACGTCCGCCGAGAGGCTTTGCGCTTCGTCGATGATCAATACATTGTTCTTGCCATCGGCATGAGTCCGCAGCAAAAAGGCGTTGAGTGCATCGACATAGGCCTTGGTGCCGATTTCGCTCCTGCTTTTATCTTCCTGTCCCGGGCGCTCAATGTGGAATTCATCGCATATCGACTGCAGCAATTCGTCGACGGTCAGTTTCGGGTTGAAAATGTAGGCGACGTTGCAGTTGTCCGGTATCTGCTCGAGGAAGCAGCGGCACACGGTGGTTTTGCCGGCGCCGATTTCGCCCGTCAGCAGCACAAAGCCGCCGCTGCCTATGCCGTACAGCAGATGCGCCAAGGCTTCGCGATGCCGTTCGCTCATGAACAGGAAATGCGGATCCGGGGCAATGGAAAACGGATTGCAGGCCAGGTTGAAGAACTGCGTGTACATGTCGTGTAGCTCTAGCTTCCTACCATGCTGGCGGCGATATTGATCGACAAGCCAAGGATGGCGACGTTGAACAGGAAGCTCAGCACCGACTGCGCCAGCACCACTTTGCGCATGGCGCGGCCGTGCACGCTGACGTCCGAGGTTTGCGCAGCCACCGCGATCGTGAAAGAGAAATACAGGAAGTCCCAATAGTCGGGGTGTTCCTCGCGATCGGGGAAATGCAAGGGTCGTTTCTCCGGTGCGGCCTGGTAATACAATCTGGCGTAGTGAATCGTGAAAATGATCCCGAGCAGACACCAGGAGCCGAGTACGGTGGCGGCGGTAAATGCGTAGCGCCCGAGCCGCAATTCCGTAGGCAAATCCTTGAGCGTCGCCAATTCCATGGCGATGGCAGCCAGGCTCACTACCGAAGCGAGCGACAGCACGGCCAGCACCACGGCTGCACTTTCGTCTTCGCGCTCTGCGAGCATGCGCACCCGGGCATGGTTGGCGCGCGACATGAGCCAGCCCATCAGCAGCAGGTAAGACCAAACGGCGAAGTCCCAGCCAGTCAAGATGCGTGTGATCAAAGGCAGCGATGCCGGCAACAGCATGCCAGTGGCGCAGCCGGCGACCGTGGCGGCCATCAAGCGGGGGCGATTGTGTAGCAGGCGGCGGAAAGCGTGACCGGACATGGGTAACAGGCACTAAAGCGCCCATTGTACCCGTGCAGCTTTCGCATGAGCTATGCTTGGGTGCAATTTTATTTTCGGAAATATGCCGTCGCAGAATCATGGCGCGCCGCTACCACTACTACGTCTATGTCGTCGAGCTGGCTCCCGAGGTCTGGCGCGAGCCGCGCTTCAAAAAAGCCAATCCCGATTATCTGGGCGATAAACCTTGTGTGTATGTCGGCATGACGGGCCTGAATCCGGATGTCCGATTCGATAAACATAAGGCCGGTATCCAGTCCAACCGTTTCGTTTTCCAGTACGGCTTGCGTCTGCTGCCGGAGTTGTACGAGGTGTACAACCCCATGCCTTACGACGGTGCACGCGACATGGAAGTGGAGCTTGCCATCGGACTGCGCGAATCGGGCTATGCGGTTTGGCAAGCTTGATTATGCAAGCCTGATTGTGCAGGCATGATACGGGCCAGGCCGAGTTTGCTTTTGCAATTGTCGATGCGGCGATTCGGGAGTAGCATGGCCGCTCAAACTGAGGAGGTGATCATGAACAGGAAAGTGGTTTCCTTGCTGTTGTTGTCGGGCCTGTGCTGGGCCGGCGTGGCGTGGTCGGCCGGCTTCATGAAGGCGGGTCTGTGGGAAGTGACGGTCAAGTCCGACATGATGCAAAACATGCCGAAAATTCCCCCTGAGCAAATCGAGAAAATGAAGCAGATGGGCATCAACGTTCCGCAGATGCAGGGCGGCGCCATGATGACCAAGGTTTGTGTGTCCAAGGAAATGGCAGAGCGCGACCAGATGCCTACCCCGCAGCAGCAAGCAGCCTCAGGTTGCCAGGCGAAGAATTTCCAGCATAGCGGCGACGAATACAGCGTCGATATCGTGTGCGATGGCCCCGATATGCAGGGGACGGGGACGTCCAAGGGCAGGCGCGTCGGCTCCGACGGCTTTACTTCGACGTATCAATTCAAGGGTACGGCGCACGGCCATCCGGTGGATCAGCACGTGGAGTCTAACGGCAAGTTTATCTCTGCCGATTGCGGTGACGTCAAACCTTTCGATGCGATGAAGATGAAGTGAGCTGCCGCGGGAAGCTTGTCTTCCCGCAGGCGGTATCTTATTTTTCCCAGGAATCTTTCAGCGTCACGATACGGTTGAACACGGGCTTGCCCGGCTTGCTGTCGACGCGGTCAGCGACGAAATAGCCGTGCCGTTCGAACTGGTAGCGGTCTTCCGGCTGCGCGTCTTTCATGCCCGGTTCCAGGTAGGCCGTGATCACCTGCTTGGCGTTCGGATTCAAAGCTTGCTTGTAATCCTTGCCGCCGCTGTCCGGCTGCGGATCGGTGAACAGGCGGTCATATAGCCTTACCTCGGCTTCCAGCGCATGTTCGGCGCTGACCCAGTGGATGTTGCCCTTGACCTTGTAATTGGCTGAACCTTCCGTGCCGCTCTTGCTGTCCGCGAAGTAATTGCAGTGCACGGCAATCACTTTGCCTTGTGCATCTTTCTCGCAGCCTGTGCATTCGACCACGTAACCGTAACGCAGGCGCACCTTGTTGCCGGGGAACAGGCGGAAATAGCCCTTGCTCGGTGTTTCCATGAAGTCTTCGGCTTCTATCCACAGCGTCTTGGCTATGGGGAAGCTGCGCGTGCCGCGTTCCGGAAAGTGCGGATGCACAGGGGACGAGCAGGCTACGGTTTCGCCTTCGGGGAAATTGTCGATGACGAGCTTGAGCGGATTAAGCACGGCCGTGGCGCGCGGCGCCTTGGGGTCGAGGTCCTCGCGCAGGCAGCCTTCGAACACACTCATGTCTATCCAGCCGTCCGACTTGGTGACGCCGGTACGCTCGCAGAACAGTTGCAGCGACTCCGGCGTGAAGCCGCGTCGCCGCATGCCGACGATGGTCGGCATGCGCGGATCATCCCAGCCTTCGACGACGCCATCGTCGATCAACTGGCGCAGCTTGCGCTTGCTGGTGATGACGTAGGTGACGTTGAGGCGCGCGAATTCGTATTGATAGGGCAGGGGCCTTTGCAGGAAGCCGCCTTCGGCCAAGTGTTCCAGCACCCAATCGTAAAACGGGCGATGGTCCTGGAATTCCAGGGTGCAGATCGAATGCGTGATGTTTTCCAACGCATCCGAAATCGGGTGCGTGTAATCGTACATCGGATAAATGCACCACTTGTCGCCGGTACGGTGGTGATGTGCGTGGCGGATGCGGTAGATGGCCGGGTCGCGCATGTTCATGTTGGGGGAGGCCATGTCGATCTTGGCGCGCAGGATGTGGGCGCCGTCTTCGAATTCGCCGGCCTTCATGCGGCGGAACAAAGTCAGCGACTCTTCCGGTGTGCGGTCGCGAAAGCGCGAATTCCTGCCCGGTTCGCTGAAGCTGCCGCGATTAGCCGCCATCTCGTCGGCGGTCTGGCTGTCAACGTAGGCGTGGCCGGAACGGATCAGGTACTCGGCCATTTCATAGAGTTTGTCGAAGTAGTCGCTGGCGTAATACAGATGTTCGTGTCCGCCCTGTTCCCAGCTGAAGCCCAGCCACTTGACGCTGTCGATGATTGTGTCGACGTACTCCTGCTCTTCCTTGATCGGATTGGTGTCGTCGAAACGCAAATGGGCGCGGCCGGCGTAATCGCGTGCCAGGCCGAAGTTCAGGCAGATCGACTTGGCATGGCCGATGTGCAGATAGCCGTTCGGTTCAGGCGGAAAGCGGGTGATGACGGTCGGCAGGGCCTCTCCAGCTGCATCTTTACGGTTGGCATGTTTGCCGCTGGACAGGTCGGCGTCGATGATAGTGCGCAGGAAATTCGGGGCAGGCGCCGGGGCGGCTTTGTTGTCGATACTCATGAATCGGGAAGGTAAACAGACAAAATAATGGAATTTACCCGCATTTTACCGTAGGCAGAGCACCTGACGGGCACCTGGCAGGCCGGCATGTCTGTAAGGTGCGACCCGGCACTGCGACTGACAAGGGTATAAATTGCTTATTGAGGTGGACAATGTCGCGAGCAAGGGCGTGGACTGTGGGGTGGACAATAAAGCAATGGCTGGCCGCCATGATGGCCTGTGTAATGCCGCTGACGGCATATGCGCAAACTTGCCACAAGCAAAGTCCGGCACATATGGTCGCCTTGCTGGAACTGTATACCTCGGAAGGCTGTAGTAGCTGCCCGCCGGCAGACCAAGCAGTTGGTGCATTGCAAACCCTTGTCGAGGCCGACCTGGTAGTGCCTTTGGCCTTGCATGTCGACTACTGGGATGACCTCGGCTGGCGTGATCCGTTTGACCGGCCCGACTTTACCGACAGACAGAGGTGGCTCACCAGCCTGACCGGAGGCCACACTGTCTATACACCGGAAATCTTTCTGGGAGGGCGCGAATTGCGCAGCTGGTCCAATGATCTCGCCGCGGCGATCGCCACGATCGATGGTCGGCCCGCACAGGCGGATATTCTGCTTACGGCGGGCAGCATAGTCGACAACAAATTGCCGATTGCGGCGAGGCTCAAGGTGCCGATAGGCAGCCGGCTTTTCCTGGCCCTCTATGAAACAGGATTGAGCAGCAAGGTGGCAGCCGGCGAGAATGGCGGCAGAACGCTGCATCACGATTACGTGGTGCGCGACTGGCTTGGTCCGCTGGCGACAAGCCTCAATGGGCAGGAAGTCTCCCGTATGCTAACCGTACCGACGGCGGCAATACACAGGAAATTGGGTGTTGCCGCTTTCGTGCAGGATTCCCGAGGCGATGTGCTGCAGGCAGTTGCGCTGTCGTATTGCGGCAAATGACAAGCTCCTGTTACGGTGCCGGATAAAATAGCCTTGTGTGGATTTGCTTGAATTCGCGCCAAAAAGACGTACGTTTCCCAGAAGTTGTTTACATTAAAGACAGGTTGTGTAATTCTTGCCAACACTGCCTGTTGTGTCTGGGAGAGACGCGTGCGGAGGAAGATTTGGGGTTGCCTGGCCCTCGGCGTCCTCCTTTTGCTGGGAGGCGGTTACTTGTCTCTTCAGGCAAGCCCGGATGCATCCTTCGACAGGCCGATGACCTTTGAAGACCCGGGGGGGCGCCTCGGCATCGATGACATCCGCACTGAACTGTTTGCAAAAAATTTCTCGCCGCGCGCGCCCGGATTAGGCTTCCGGGCTTCTGCCTTCTGGTTGCGATTTTCCGTGGTGAATCCGACTGACAAGGACGTGCCGTATTGGTTCGATACCGGGAACCGCACCTTGCAGGAAGTCGATCTGTACGTCTTTGATTCCGCCGGGAATCGCGCACACCAGTTGACAGGATCGAAATTCCCTTATGCGCAGCGCCCCCTGGACACGGACTATTTCGTGTTTCCGCTCAGTGTGCCGGCCCATGGAAGCAGCGAACTGTACCTGCGAGTGCGTTCGACCGGCTATCTCAACACGCAACTTGTGCCGCATTTATGGACGCCCCAGGATTATCTGCGGCATCAACAGGCGGAGCGCATGCTCTGGGCATGCTACCTTGGCATGGCGGCTTCCCTTGCCGCACTGAATCTGATGCTGTGGTTTTATTTAAAGGACCGTAGTTACCTATTATATGTACTGTCGCTGTTTGGGATGGTCTGTACCGTCAGCACAATGTTCGGTGGATACGGGTCGTCTTATCGACTGTTCTGGCCGGCCTATCCTGTTTTCGAGCAGATTTCCTGGGTCCTGGTTGCCACCTTCACGGACATATTCGTGCCGCTCTTCATAGCAAGGCTGATCGATATGGGCCGACTGAAGCCGTTGTTGCGCAATGCCATGATCGTACTGATTGCGGTCACTTGCCTGAACTGCGCCGTTCTGACGGGATTGACTTGGCTGCAAAACGCCGATGCGGCAAGTCTCCAGCGCATTTACATCCTGGGCACAGCGACCAGCTCTGCGATTTACATTTGCCTGTTTGTTGCGACGCTGTACGCTCTGCGGGAGCGCAATCGCGCTGCGGTCTTTTTGTGCGTCGCCAACACGCCGCTGATGGCATGGGTATCCTTGAATGCCGTCGGCGTGCTGATGTCCGGCAAGCCGGCTGGTGGCGCAAGCATGATGTTCGGCAGCGCCTTCGAATTCACGGTGATGGCCTTAGCGCTCGCCGATCGTTTCAATCAGGAACGCAAACAGAGAATGGCGGCCAAGCAAGCGCTGATCGAGGCTTTGCAGCGATCCGAACAAGAGCTGGAGCAAAAGGTCTTGCAGCGTACTTTGGAGCTCAATGTCGAAAAGGAGAGGGCCAAGGAATTGCTGCATAACATACTGCCGGTTGAACTGGCCGAAGAGTTGTCGAGGACGGGAAAGGCGCATTCCGCACGACACGAGGCGGCGACCATCCTGTTTGCCGATTTCAGCGATTTCACCGATCTTGCGTCCACCATGCCGGCAGATCGCATGGTCGGCGAGTTGAACGATATTTTTGCGGCCTTCGACGACATTGTCGACGAGGTAGGCCTGGAAAAGATCAAGACGATAGGCGACGCCTACATGGCCGCGGCGGGTTTGCCGAAGCCCTGCGAGGATCACGCACAGCGTTGCGTGCGCGCCGGCTTACGCATGATCGATTTTATCGAAAGGCGAAATCAGTCGAGCACGTATAAATGGGGGGTACGCGTCGGCATCCATTCCGGCCCGGTGGTATCCGGCGTTGTGGGGAAGCGCAAGTATGCCTTTGATATTTGGGGCGATACCGTCAATATCGCGTCGCGCATGGAAAGCGCGGGCGCGGCCGGCAGGGTCAACTTGTCTGCTTACACCACCGATCTTGCCCGTCGCGACTTCGAATGCGAATACCGCGGCAAGCTCGAAGCGAAAGGCAAGGGAAAGATGGACATGTATTTCGTGGTCGGCGAACGCAACTCTTTGGCAAAAGAAGCCTGACTCCTCTACTCGATTTTCCGTCTGGTTGGATCTAGATTGTCTGGGCCTTGCGCAGTGCAGCCAGCTCGGCGCCGCTCAAGCCAAGCAACTCGCGTAATACCTCGTCGGTGTGCTGACCCAGCAAGGGTGGCGGTAAGTCGCAGCGTGGCGGCGTGGCCGACAGATTCATCGGACTGCGCACAAGTTTGACGCTGCCGGCGCTCGGGTGCGGCAAGTCGATGCGCAAGCCGCGCGCCTCTACTTGCGGGTTGTCGAACACGTCGTCGAGTTTGTTGATCGGACCGCAAGGAACGCCAGCCGCTTCCAGCAGTGCTATCCATTCCTGACGAGTCTTGTGCCTGACCATTTCTGCCAGCAGCGGCACCAGGATGTCGCGGTGGCGCACGCGCGCCGGATTGGTGGCGAAGCGCGGGTCGGCCCCCAAGTCGGGTCGGCCGCCGGCCTCGACGAATTTCACGTACTGGCCGTCGTTGCCGACCGCGACGATGATATGGCCGTCCGAGGTGGCGAAGGTCTGGTAGGGGACGATGTTGGGATGGGCGTTGCCCCAGCGTACCGGCGCCTGGCCGCTGGTCAGGTAATTGCTACCCACGTTGGCCAGCATGGCGACCTGCACGTCGAGCAGGGCCATGTCGATGTACTGGCCTTCGCCGCTGCGGTCGCGGTGCGTGAGCGCGGCCATGACGGCGATGGTGGCATACATGCCGGTCATCAGATCGGAGATGGCGACGCCGGCCTTTTGCGGCCCGCCCCCGGGCAGGTCGTCGCGTTCGCCGGTGATCGACATGAACCCGCCTATGCCTTGCACGATGAAGTCGTAGCCGGCGCGTTGGGCATAGGGACCGTCCTGGCCAAAGCCGGTGATCGAGCAATATACGAGATCGGGCTTTTCATGTTTCAGCGAAGCGTAGTCCAGTCCGTATTTCTTCAGTTGCCCGACTTTGTAGTTTTCCAGCACCACATCCGATTGCCGTACCAGCTTGCGCACGATTTCCTGGCCTTCGGCGCTGGCGATATCGAGCGTGACCGAGCGCTTGCCGCGGTTGGCGGACAGATAGTAGGCCGCTTCGCTGGTGTCCTTGCCTTCGGCGTCGCGCAAGTAGGGCGGTCCCCAGGAGCGCGTGTCGTCGCCGTTGCCAGGACGTTCGATCTTGATGACGTCAGCGCCGAGATCGGCCAGGTTTTGCGCGCACCAGGGGCCGGCCAGCACGCGCGTCAGGTCGAGCACGCGGATGTGGGATAGGGCGCCTTTGGGGAAGGTAGGTGCGGTCATGGGGTGGTCATCGGAAGGTCATGATGCGGCATTGGGCAGATGGGGCAACTCGTTTGCACGGGCTCCTGTTTATGAAACGAACCCTATTAAGCGGCGCATTCAATCCTGTCTCTGCCGTTAAGTTTAGCCTGATAAAGCGCGGCATCGGCCCGCTCCAAAATGCTCTCGAGAGATTCCGTCGACATGGTTCGCTCCGCAATTCCCATGCTGAGGGTACAGCTGGGGATTTCATAAAAAGTATCGACCAGGGTCGACTGGATTCGGGCCGCGATTTTTTTCGCTTCGTCGAGATTTGTTCCGGGTAACAGCGCAAGGAACTCTTCACCACCTAGCCTGATCACCTGATCCATTTCCCGCAATTGTTGTCGAAGATGCGACGCGACATGGACCAGCACGGTATCTCCAGCGGCGTGCCCGTGCCGATCGTTGATCGATTTGAAAAAATCGATGTCTACGGCGACTGCCGTCAGCGGGCTATCCGCGTGCCGATCGTGCAACTGGAGACGGCGATAGTAGTCCTCGCATCCTCGCCGGTTCAGTACGCCGGTCAAAGGGTCTTGTTTCGTGCGGTTATCCAGGATTACATGAACCCGACGTGCCACCATGGCAACAAAAACGACACCCAATAATTGCACAAGAATGGCGTTTACCGCCAGATAACCGGTCGCCAGGGGCGTGCTGTTCAAAAGACTGACGCTTTCATCGCCTAGGGTTAATGCCGCTGCCCCACGTATGAGCGTAGTGGCAGCCAACAACAACATCAGAGAAACTAAGAAATACGTGGCGAAATTCCGTTCCCCATGCCGCCAAACGACATGGATCAACCGAAGATACAAGAAAATCGCGGCGACGGAATATACCCCGACCCGATAGGAGAAATGCGGAGTCATCACCAGCCACCACATTAATCCAATTGATGCCGCAACCAGCACGGTAAAAATCAAACGCCAGCTTGGCCGCCGATCTAAAAATTTCTCCGTGCCGAGCACGCTCAAGCCAGTAGAAGTCAAGAGCGCGTCGTTATATGCTGGGACGATAATTGCTTCGCTTACGATTCCCCTGAAGGCGAGGAGAACAATGGAAAGCAGCATCGCCAACTGTGCCCATGCCCAGTAATTCACGCCCCGCACTTCCGCGTTGAAGCTTTTATGCAAGGAAAACATGACGATGCTCTGCCCGATACAGACGAAGGCGCTTACGAATAACAGGGTAAATATATCCAGCGATCGCATAATGTTTCAATATTTGACTTGTCGTGAAGTCATATGATGAGCTCGACTATCTTCTGCCGCAAGCGGGCGAAGGAACCGTCGAGGTATTTTAGGCGCCATGATAGCGCGCCGTCTTGTAAGATGGTTGCGGTTCGATTTGATTCGTTTCGATGAGAGGACTTTCCATGTGGCCTTACCCGAAAGTGCTGGCGCATCGCGGCGGCGGTATCCTGGCGCCGGAAAACACGCTGGCGGCGATGCGCTGCGGACTTGATCATGGCTTTCATGCAGTCGAGTTCGACGTCATGTTGTCGGCCGACGGCGTGCCCATCCTGATGCACGACGACCGTCTGGGACGTACTGTGGCGGGCGTGGGAGGCGTTGCGGACTTCGCGGCCGAGCAGTTGCTGCGCATGGATGCCGGTTCCTGGTTCGGGCCGCAGTTCGCCGGTGAGACTGTGCCGGCGTTCGCCGAAGTGGCGGCATTTTGCAAGCAAAACGGCATCTGGATGAATGTCGAAATCAAGCCGGTGCCGGGTTTCGAGGTCGAAACCGGGAAAGTGGCGGCGGAAACGGTGCTGCGCGTGTTTCAGCCGGAACTCGCTGTGGGTGCGCCCGTAACCGCGCTGCCGCTGTTTTCCTCGTTTGCTTTTGAGGCCGTGCAGGCGGCGCAGCAAGCGGCGCCGCAGGTGCCGCGCGCCTTTCTGATGGATCGCATTACGCCCGACTGGCGCGAGCGTCTGCAAACACTTCACGCGGTGGCGCTGCACACCAACCAGAAGCATCTGACGCTGGAACTGGCGCAGGCTGTCAAGGCCGCCGGCTATGGTTTGTTTTGCTATACGGTCAACGACGCGGTTCGTGCCCGTGAATTGCTGGCTTGGGGGGTGGACGGCTTTTGCACCGACCGCATCGATTTGATCGGTGCGCAATTCGCCGGATAAACAGGTCGCCGCGTGGGCCGCCAACCTCCTGTTTTTGAGGATGGGTGGCTGGAGTTATCACGTATAATCAATGGTTTGGCAACAATTTCCTTCTTCTTAGAACATGAACTCGTCTGAAATCCGCGAAAAATTCCTGAAGTATTTCGAATCCAAGGGACATACAATCGTGCGCTCGTCCAGCCTGGTGCCGGGCAACGATCCGACCCTGCTGTTCACGAATTCGGGCATGGTGCAGTTCAAGGACGTGTTCCTGGGGCAGGACAAGCGCAGCTACACGCGCGCCACTTCGTCGCAGCGCAGCGTGCGCGCGGGCGGCAAGCACAACGACCTGGAAAATGTCGGTTACACGGCGCGCCACCATACCTTCTTCGAGATGCTGGGCAATTTCTCGTTCGGCGACTATTTCAAGCGTGATGCGATTCAATTTGCCTGGGAACTGTTGACCACAGTTTACAAGCTGCCCAAGGAAAAGCTGTGGGTGACCGTGTACCAGGAAGACGATGAGGCTTATGCGATTTGGCGCGACGAGATGGGCGTGCCGGTCGAGCGCATCGTGCGCATCGGTGACAACAAGGGGGCGCGCTACGCGTCCGATAATTTCTGGCAGATGGCCGATACCGGCCCCTGCGGCCCTTGCTCCGAGATTTTCTACGACCACGGCGCCGACGTCTGGGGCGGCCCGCCCGGCAGCCCGGAGCAGGACGGCGACCGCTACATCGAAATCTGGAACCTAGTGTTCATGCAGTTCAACCGCGACGAAGCCGGCGTGCTGCATCCACTGCCGCGGCCTTGCGTCGACACCGGCATGGGCCTGGAGCGCATTGCCGCCGTGCTGCAGCACGTGCACTCGAATTACGAGATCGACCTGTTCCAGAACCTGATCAAGGCAGCGGCGCGCGAGACCGGCTGCACGGATCTTGCGAACAATTCGCTGAAGGTGATTGCCGACCATATCCGCGCCTGCTCCTTCCTGATTGTCGACGGTGTCATTCCCGGCAATGAAGGCCGTGGCTATGTATTGCGCCGTATCGTGCGGCGCGCACTGCGCCATGGCCACAAGCTGGGACAGAGCAAGCCCTTCTTCCACCGCCTGGTCAAGGACCTGGTCAACGAAATGGGCGCCGCCTATCCGGAATTGGCCGATGCCGCGCCGCGCGTCGACCAGGTGCTGAAGCAGGAAGAGGAGCGCTTCGGTGAAACCCTCGAACACGGCATGAAAATCCTCGAAGCGGCGCTGGCCAAGGATGGCAAGCACCTCGACGGAGAGACTGCATTCACGCTGTACGACACCTATGGCTTTCCGCTCGATCTGACCGCCGACATCTGCCGAGAGCGCAACGTGACGCTCGACGAAGTCGGTTTCGATGCGGCGATGGAGCGCCAGAAAACGACCGCGCGCGCCGCCGGCAAGTTCAAGATGAATGCCGCGGTGGAATATACCGGCGACAAGAATATCTTCGTCGGCTACGACAAGCTGACGCAGCAGGGCAAGATCGTCGCGCTCTACGTTGAAGGCAGCGCGGTGCAGGAAATCAAGGCCGGGCAGCAAGCGATCGTCGTGCTCGATACCACACCGTTCTATGCAGAATCGGGCGGCCAGTGCGGCGACGCCGGTGTGCTGGAAGCGCCCGGTGCCGTGTTCAGCGTGGTCGATACGCAAAAAGTCCAACCCGACGTGTTCGGCCATCACGGCACACTGGGCAGCGGTTCGCTAAAGGTGGGCGACACGGTCACGGCCAAGGTCGACGCACACCTGCGCGCGCGCACCATGCGTAACCACTCGGCCACCCACCTGATGCACAAAGCCTTGCGCGAAGTGCTCGGTAGCCACGTGGCGCAAAAAGGTTCGCTGGTAGATGCCGACAAGACGCGTTTCGATTTCAGCCACAATGGCCCGATGACGGCCGACGAAATCCGACGTGTCGAGGAAATCGTCAACCGCGAGGTTCTCGAAAATACGGCTACCGAGGCGAAGATCATGGGTTTCGACGACGCTGTGAAGTATGGCGCCATGGCCTTGTTCGGCGAAAAATACGGCGATGAAGTGCGTGTTCTCGGCATCGGTTCGTCCAAGGAATTGTGCGGTGGCACCCACGTCGGCCGTACCGGCGACATCGGCCTGTTCAAGATCGTGGCTGAAGGCGGCGTTGCAGCCGGCATCCGCCGCGTCGAAGCCGTGACGGGCGAAGGCGCGCTGGCGCTGGTGCAATCGCTGTCCAACCGTGTCAATGAAGCCGCCGCTGCACTCAAAGCGCAGCCGGAAGAGCTGACGCAACGCATCGCCCAGGTACAGGATCACGTCAAGGCGCTGGAGAAGGAGTTGGCCGCAGCCAAATCCAAGCTTGCCGCCAGCCAAGGTGACGAATTGGTGACGCAGGCGGTGGACATCAAGGGCATCAAGGTGTTGGCGGCGATGCTGGCTGGCGCCGATGTGGCGACACTGCGCGAGACCATGGACAAGCTCAAAGACAAGCTGAAAACGGCGGCCATCGTGCTGGCCAGCGTCAATGACGGCAAGGTCAGCTTGATCGCCGGCGTGACGGCTGATGCGACGGCCAAGGTCAAGGCCGGCGATCTGGTCAACTTCGTGGCTCAGCAAGTCGGCGGCAAGGGCGGTGGACGTCCGGATATGGCGCAGGCAGGCGGCACCGACCCCAGTGGACTGCCCAAGGCTCTGGATGGTGTGACTGCTTGGGTGACCGAGCGTCTTTGATTCAGCCATGGCCGATCTAGTCTATTGTCCGATCTGCGCGGCCAAACTTGGCGTGAAACAGGAGGCCGGCCGCGAGCGGCTGGCCTGCCCAAGCGGTCATTGGACCCACTGGGACAATCCCTTGCCGGTGCTGGCCGCACTGGTCGAACTCGACGGCAAGATTCTGCTGGCGCGCAACGCGGCCTGGCCGGAGAAGATGTTTGCGTTGATTACCGGTTTCATGGAACGCGGCGAAACTCCCGAACAGGGCGTGGCGCGCGAGTTGAAAGAGGAAACCGGTCTCGATGCCGAAGCGATCGCCCTCATCGGCGTCTACGAATTCATGCGCAAGAACGAGTTGATCGTCGCCTACCATGTCAAAGCGACGGGTGAGGTTCGTCTGTCTGAAGAATTGGTTGAATACCGGCTGGTGGCACCCGAGAAATTGCGGCCTTGGCGCGCCGGTACCGGTTACGCGATGGCTGACTGGATGCGTGCGCGAAACCTACCGGTCGAATTCCTCGAATGGCCTTCAAATTAAAGAGTATGCTGCATTGCATCAAGATTCTGGGTTTGGAGTAGAATCGCCTTTTTGATTCCCCCTTGTTCGATTTTCCTTATCCGGATCATGGAATTCCAGAAAGAACTTGATGCGCGCGGCCTCAATTGTCCGCTGCCTATCCTGAAAACCAAGAAGGCGCTGGCTGAAATGGCCAGCGGGCAAGTATTGCGCGTACTGGCGACCGATCCCGGTTCGGTGCGCGATTTCCAGGCATTTGCCAAGCAGACCGGCAATGAATTGCTGTCGCACACGGCTGAAGGCAAGGAATTTACCTTTCTGATGAAGCGCAAGTAGGAGCAATCACCCAAAGGCGGTGGCAAGCACGCCACAATCGCCCCTGGACGCCTGTCCGGTCGGGATAAGTGTCCTGGCAGTTCCTGCAAAACAGTTGGAATTTTTCTTCTAACTACCCTGTTTTTAGCATTATGTTATTTCGCAAACGCGAAATTCCGATTATGCTCTTTGTCTTGAAAAAGAACGGTCGTGCTAAATTATGGTGCGCCGCATATTCTCCTTATATTCTCTTTTATAATCGATTCCAGTTTACGTAACGTCAATTCTTCCAATCTGTTCCAAGCAAAGGCAAATTATGAAAGTGTTGGTTCCTGTCAAACGCGTGGTGGACTTCAACGTCAAGGTGCGCGTCAAATCCGACGGTACGGGCGTCGATATCGCCAACGTCAAGATGTCGATGAATCCCTTTGATGAAATCGCTGTCGAGGAAGCGATGCGTCTGAAGGAAGCCGGCAAGGCGACTGAAGTGGTGGCGGTTTCTTGTGGCGTGACGCAGTGCCAGGAAACCCTGCGTACCGCAATGGCGATCGGCGCCGACCGCGGCATCCTGGTCGAGACTGACGCTGATTTGCAGCCGCTGGCCGTGGCCAAGCTGTTGAAAGCATTGGCCGACAAGGAACAACCGCAATTGATCGTGCTCGGCAAGCAGGCGATCGACGACGACTGCAACCAGACCGGCCAGATGCTGGCTGCCCTGCTCGACTGGCCGCAAGCGACGTTTGCCTCCAAGGTCGTGATCGAAGGCGACAAGGTCAACGTGACGCGCGAAGTGGACGGCGGCCTGGAAACCGTGTCGCTGACGCTGCCGGCCATCGTTACTACCGACTTGCGCCTGAACGAGCCGCGCTATGTGACGCTGCCGAACATCATGAAGGCCAAGAAGAAGCAGCTTGACGTGGTCAAGCCGGCTGACCTCGGTGTCGACGTGACGCCGCGCCTGAAGACCTTGAAAGTGATGGAGCCGCCCAAGCGTTCGGCCGGCATCAAGGTGCCCGACGTGGCGACCCTGGTTGCCAAGCTGCGCAACGAAGCCAAGGTCATCTAAACCATTGAATAGTCTGGCGCGGGTGCCGACGCAAATAAAGCGCGCGCCTGCCGTTTAGACAGCGAATCTAGAAAAAATACTCAGGAAATCATCATGGTCGCATTAGTTATTGCTGAACACGACAACGCAACACTGAAGGGCAGCACGCTCAATACCATTACTGCTGCCAGCCAGTGCGGCGGCGAAGTCCACGTTTTGGTGGCCGGCCACAATTGTGGCGCCGCCGCGCAAGCCGCCGCGCAAGCCGCGGGCGTCACCAAGGTGCTGGTGGCCGACGGCGCGCAATTTGCCGACGGCCTGGCCGAAAACGTCGCTGCCCAGGCGCTGGCTCTGGCCGGCTCCTATTCGCACATCCTGGCGCCTGCTACCGCCTACGGCAAGAATATCTTGCCGCGCGTGGCCGCCAAGCTCGACGTCGGTCAAATTTCCGAAATCACCAAGGTCGATGCGCCAGATACTTTCGAGCGTCCCATCTATGCTGGCAACGCCATCGCCGTCGTGCAATCGACCGACGCCGTGAAAGTCATCACTGTGCGTACCACCGGCTTCGACGCTGCCGCCGGCGGCGGTTCGGCGGCCGTGGAAAACCTTGCAGCCGTGGCCGATTCGGGCAAGTCTTCCTTCGTTTCGCGCGAGCTGGCCAAGTCGGATCGCCCTGAACTGACGGCTGCCAAGGTCATCGTTTCCGGTGGCCGCGGCATGGGTTCGGGTGAAGCATTCAAGGTGCTGGAGCCGCTGGCCGACAAGCTGGGCGCCGCGATGGGCGCCTCGCGTGCCGCAGTCGATGCCGGTTTCGTGCCGAACGACTGGCAAGTCGGCCAGACCGGCAAGATCGTCGCGCCGACGCTGTATATCGCCGTCGGTATCTCCGGCGCGATCCAGCACTTGGCCGGCATGAAGGATTCGAAGACCATCGTTGCCATCAACAAGGACCCGGAAGCGCCGATTTTCTCGGTGGCCGATTATGGCATCGTCGGCGACTTGTTCGAAATCGTGCCGCAGCTCGTTGCCGAACTCGGCTAAAAGAAGTAGATCAAGAAGAAATAGATCAAGACGTGGCCGAGTTGTGTGCCGGCCGTGAATCGAAGCGCGAATCGAGCAAGACTTGATTCGCGCTTTTCCCGTACATGGTGAAGCTCTGCGGTATTACACTAAAAATTAGCACGATCGTTCTATTTTATGTGCTGGTGATACGCAGGCCGTTTGCACCATATTTGGGTCAGAATACGAAACAACCATTTGGAGTCAGTCATGAGTTATGTAGCCCCTGTAAAAGACATGCTGTTCGTGTTGAACGAATTGGCCGGTCTCGCCGAAGTCAACGCCTTGCCCGGTTACGAAGATGCGACGCCGGAAACCGTGGAAGCTGTGCTCGACGAGAGCGCCAAGTTTTGCGGCGAAGTGGTGGCTCCGCTCAACGTGATCGGCGACCGCGAACCGAGTACCTGGGCCGACGGCAAGGTGACGACCACCAAGGGTTTCAAGGAAGCGTTCAAGGCTTTTGGCGAAGGCGGCTGGCAAGGTGTGCAGCACCCGGTCGAATTCGGCGGCCAGGGCTTGCCGAAATTGGTGGCGACGCCATGCGTCGAGATGCTGCATGCGGCCAATTTGTCGTTTGCGCTGTGCCCCATGCTGTCCGACGGCGCGATTGAGGCCTTGATGACGGCCGGCAGCGACGAGCAGAAAAAGCTGTATCTCGAAAATCTGATTTCCGGCAAATGGACAGGCACCATGAACCTGACGGAGCCGCAGGCTGGTTCCGACCTGGCATTGGTGCGCACGCGCGCCGTGCCGAATGGCGATGGCACCTTCAAGATTTTCGGCACCAAGATCTTCATCACCTACGGTGAACACGACATGGCCGAAAATATCGTCCACCTGGTGCTGGCGCGTACGCCGGACGCGCCGGAAGGCGTCAAGGGCATCTCGCTGTTCCTGGTGCCGAAGTTCATGGTCAACGCCGATGGTTCGCTCGGCGCGCGCAACGATGCGCACTGCGTATCGATCGAGCACAAGCTCGGCATCAAGGCCAGCCCGACGGCCGTGCTGCAGTTCGGCGACCATGGCGGCGCCATCGGTACGCTGGTCGGTGAAGAGAATCGCGGCCTTGAATACATGTTCATTATGATGAACGCGGCGCGTTTCGGCGTTGGCATGCAGGGTATTGCCGTAGCCGAGCGTGCCTACCAGAAGGCTGTCCAGTATGCGAAGGAACGCGTGCAGTCACGCGATCTGGCCGGCTCGGCCGGCCCGGTGACCATCGTCCATCACCCCGACGTGCGTCGCATGCTGATGTCCATGCGCGCCCAGGTCGAAGCCGCGCGCGCCTTGTCCTACGTGACAGCGGCGGCTTTTGATGCGGCCCACCAGCACGCCGATGCCGATGTGCGCAAGGCGAACCAGGCCTTCTATGAATACATGGTGCCCATCGTCAAGGGCTGGTCGACCGAAATGTCGCTCGACGTGACGTCAACCGGCGTGCAGGTGCACGGCGGCATGGGTTTCATCGAAGAGACCGGCGCAGCCCAGTACTATCGCGACGCACGCATCCTGACCATTTACGAAGGCACGACCGCAATCCAGGCCAACGACCTGGTCGGCCGCAAGACCGCGCGTGACGGCGGCGCCGTGGCCAAAGCTGTCCTGGCGCAAGTGCGCAAGACCCAGGCCGAACTGGCCTCGGCGGCTTCGCAGGACTTGCAGGCGATCGCCAAGCAGCTGAAGCTCGGTGCGGACGCGCTGGAAGAAGTGGTGACTTATGTCGCCGCCAACATGAAGGGCGACATCAAGGCGGTCTTTGCCGGCAGCGTGCCCTACCTGAAACTGGCCGGTGTCGTGTTGGGCGGCTGGCAGATGGCGCGCGCGGCAGCGATTGCCGAGAGCAAGCTGCAGGCCGGCGGCGACGTCAAGTTCCTGAAGGCGAAGATTGCAACGGCACGTTTCTTTGCCGAGCATGTTCTGGCGCAGGCAAGTGCTTTCCGTACCGCGGCTATCGAAGGAAGTGCCGGCGTGCTGGCTTTGGACGAAGATCAGTTCTGACGATCGGTCTTTTCTCGAAAAAGGCAGCGACGCTTTCGGGCTCGCTGCCATTTTTTTATCCGCTTAGCCGTAGGCGCCACCGGTAAAGAACAGGTCGAAGCTGCGCGACAGCAGGAAGATCACTGCCGACATGCCGACCGCCAGGGTCAGCGCCAGAATCAGGGCCAGCGGCCAGGTTGAAGCTGTTTGGCTGCCCGAGTCGATGTTATAGGTGGCGTCCCATTTGGCGTCCGGAGTCAGACCCAGGACCAGGGCCTCGATCCAGCCGGCCAGCATCGACACGATCAGCGGAGCGGCCAGGAACAGCTTGTAGGGTGATGCGGTATTAGGTGCAAGCAGCAGGGCGGTCAAGGGCAAGGTGGCCAGATGCAGCCAGCCCCAAGTATCGCGCACGCCGCGCAAATAGAAGCGATGCACGCCGGCGGCGCCGAGCAGGGAGGCCAGCAGGGTGGTCAAAGTCTTGTTTTTGTGTGGGGCGGACATGGTGGGTGAAGCCTTGCCGTTTGGCAAAAGAATGGCAAATGTTTGAAAGCGCGGCCATTTTGCCACAGCTAGACTCCAGGGGCATCGAGGCTCGATTGGCGCATCAAATAGCGTTTTGACAATGCCTTTAGCGTTAAAACCTTTTGCGTTAAAAAATTATTAAAATATTCACGCCTTCGGCTAGCTCGGTAGAACCAATGCGGGACTTGCGGAAATAGGTTGGATGGCGCTATAATCTACGGCTTTTTCCAACTTCCAACACTTTTTTGGAAACCTATCATGGTCGTTATTCGTTTATCCCGTGGCGGCGCCAAGAAGCGCCCGTTCTACAACATCGTTGCAACTGACTCGCGCAATCGCCGCGACGGTCGTTTCATCGAGCGCATCGGCTTCTACAACCCGATCGCCGCCGGTGCAGACGAGTCGTTCCGCATCGTGCAAGACCGTTTGACCTACTGGCAAGGCGTTGGCGCTCAATTGTCGCCGGCCGTTGCTCGCCTGGTTAGCGAGTCGAGCAAGAAAGCTGCTGCCTAATTCAGGCAGCCAAGGCTGTTGTTTTGAGTAGTGAGGCCGCGAAGGTGAGTGTCCCTTCGGACTTGGTGTCGGTTGGTTACATATCCGGCGCTTACGGTCTCAATGGCTGGATCAGGATCAGGCCTTATTCGTCCGACGCGGACGCCTTGTTGCATGCTAAGACCTGGTGGCTGGGGCAACCGGAACGGCCGCAGCAGTTGCGCGAAGTCGATTTGCTGCAAGCCAAGAGTCACAGCGGCGACGTGGTGGCGCAGTTGGTGGGTGTGGTCGAGCGCGATGGCGCCGAAGCGCTCAAAGGGTCGACGGTGCAAATCTCGCGTCGTTATTTTCCACCCTTGGCTGATGGTGAGTTCTACTGGGTCGACCTGATCGGCCTGGAAGTGGAAAACCTGCGCGGCGAGCGGCTGGGCCTGGTCCACGACCTGATGGACAATGGCGCGCACCCGATTTTGCGGGTGTTGGGTGCAGCCGGCCAGGAAATGTCGGGACAGCCGGAACAGGAAATGCTGATTCCCTTCGTTGATCACTACGTGAAAACGGTCGATCGCGAGGCGAAAAAGATTGTCGTCGACTGGGAACTAGATTATTAAGCTGAGGAACAACGCGATGCAATTTGATGTAATCACGTTGTTTCCGGAAATGTTTGCCGCCCTGACGCAATCTGGTATCACGCGACGGGCGTTCGAACAAAAGAAATGTGCAGTCTCGTTGTGGAATCCGCGCGATTTCACCAACGATAATTACCGTACCGTGGACGACCGGCCGTATGGCGGCGGGCCCGGCATGGTGATGATGGCGAAGCCGCTTGAGGATGCGATCGATGCGGCCGAGCGGCGCCAGGCAGATCTGGGTCTGACTAAGCCGCGCGTGATTTATATGTCGCCGCAGGGGAAGCCTCTGACGCATGGCCGAGTAATGCAGTTGTCGGCTGAGCCGGGCTTGGTACTGTTGTGCGGACGTTATGAAGCGGTGGACCAGCGCATGCTGGAGCGGCGCGTAGCAGAAGAAATCAGCATAGGCGATTTCGTGCTGTCGGGTGGTGAGTTACCGGCGATGGCCCTGATGGATGCGGTAATCCGGCAATTGCCGGGTGTGTTGAACGACGATGCTTCGGCCGTCGAAGACAGTTTTGTGAGCGGTTTGCTCGATTGTCCGCACTACACGCGGCCGGAAGTGTACGAAGGTGTGCCGGTGCCGCCGGTGCTGTTGAGCGGGAACCACGCCGAGATCGGCAAGTGGCGGCGCGAGCAGGCATTGGAAGCGACCAGGGCGAAGCGGCCGGATTTGATCGAGAAGGCGCGTGCGGAAGGCTTGCTCACGCGTGCCGACGAAAAGTTTTTAAGCAGTTTGCAGTAAGCAGTACTGAGTGGATGTGTAGTTCTCATCCACATTGTTTTAACCCCATCCTCTACCGGGCCATCATGAGAGCGCCGGCACGATGGTAACAGGAGTGAAAAATGGATTTGATCCAGCAACTTGAGCAAGAAGAGATTAACCGTCTCGGCAAAAACATCCCCGAATTTGCTCCGGGTGACACGGTCGTCGTCAACGTCAACGTGGTTGAAGGTACGCGCAAGCGCGCCCAGGCTTACGAAGGCGTGGTCATTGCCCGTCGCAATCGCGGTCTGAACTCGAATTTCATCGTGCGCAAGATTTCGTCCGGTGAAGGCGTGGAGCGTACGTTCCAGCTGTATTCCCCGCTGATCGCTTCGATCGAAGTCAAGCGTCGCGGTGACGTGCGTCGTGCCAAGCTGTACTACCTGCGCGACCGTTCGGGCAAATCGGCACGTATCAAGGAAAAGCTGCCGAACCGCCGTGCCGACAAAGCTGCAGAGTAATCGCGGCATAGTTGCAATGAAAAGGGGCGCCGTCGGTGCCCCTTTTTTTATCCGCCCATGCATTGTTTGAGTTAAGTGACCAAACTACGTTTCGATCCCCAAGTCATTCCGGTTGAATCGCTGGCCGGTGAGGCGGCGGTGCCGATCGATCAGCTGACCGTGCCCGCCTTGCGTGCTCGCTTTGCGACGCCGCCGCTGTGGACGCCGGAGCGTTCCGACGAACATGCGGCGCAAATGCACACGCGGGCGCCGACGCCCGCGGCGGTACTGGTGCCGATCGTGGCCCGCGCACAAGGCCCCACGATCATGCTTACGCAGCGCAGCGAGCATTTGACCGATCACGGCGGGCAGGTGAGTTTTCCCGGCGGGCGTTGCGAAGCAAGCGATGCGTCGGTGATAGAGACTGCCTTGCGTGAAACCGAGGAAGAAGTTGGCTTGAATCGGCGCCATGTGGAAGTGCTGGGAACCCTGCCCGATTACCGTACCGGCACCGGTTATGTGGTGACGCCGGTGGTGGGTATCGTGCAACCGCCGTTCGATACCAAGGCCGACCCTATGGAAGTGGCGGAATTATTTGAGGTGCCCTTGGCCTTCCTGATGGACGGCGCACATCACCAGCGGCGCGGTGCGGAATTTCCGAATGGTGTGCACCGCGTGTTCTATGCGATGCCTTACGATCGCTTTTTCATTTGGGGCGTGACGGCCGGCATGTTGCGCAATTTGTTTCATTTTTTGCGTGCTTGAGCAGGCCGGGCGAGCGAGTCGTTTGATTCTATCTCCGCGCTGCGCTATCGTACGGGTTAGCCGATTTATGAAATGAGTTTAGGATGACTGCATGACTTTTTTCTCCATTCTTTGCGCACTGTTGATCGAACAATTGAAGCCTCTGCGCGCCGGTAACCCGATTTACACCGGCATCCGCGCGTTGGCGACGCGCATGGAGAACTGGTTCAATGCCGGGCAAGCCCGGCACGGGCGCCTGGGCTGGTGGGTGATGATGGCATCGTTGATGGCGCCGACCGCGATCATTTATTGGGTCTGCCGGGAAATCAGTCCGATGGCAGCTTTGGGCTGGAATATCCTCATTGTCTATCTGACGCTGGGCTTGCGTCATTACAGCCACTACTTCACATCGATCCAGTTGGCGCTCAGCGCCGGCGATGAAGCCACGGCGCGCAATCTGCTGGCCGAATGGACCAAGCAGGACACTGCCGCAATGGATGTCAGCGAAATTTCGCGCGTGGCGGTGGAACGTGCCTTGATTACCGTGCACCGCAATGTTTTCGGCGTCTTCTTCTGGTTCCTGATGCCGCTCGGGCCTGCGTGCGCCGTCATGTATCGCGTCGCCGAATACCTGGCGCGGGCCTGGAACGAGCCGGATCATATGAAGAACGAAGCCTTCGGCCGCTTTGCCGAACAGGCCTTTTATTGGATCGATTGGATACCGGTACGACTGACCGCGGTGGCATTTGCCGTGGTGGGCAATTTCGAAGATGCGGTTTATGCCTGGCGGAATTTTGCCGATCGTTGGCCCGACGAGTCTATCGGCATCATCCTTTCCGCCGGCGGCGGCGCCATGGGCGTACGACTGGGAACGCCACTGGTGAATGCTGCCATCACACCAGCCGATGCCAGCGAGCTGGAGCCGAATGACAACGAAGCGGATACGCCGCCCGGAGAAGAATCGACCGCGCGTGCTTTGCAGAGCACGGTGGGCCTGGTATGGCGCGCGCTGCTGTTATGGATGCTGCTGTTGCTGCTACTCTCGATTGCCGTCTGGTTCGGGTAAGCTGTACGCTGAAGATCGCGGGTACCCTCAAGCCTGGGTCAAGCCGAAGTCTTCTATAAGATATAATACGCATGAATTTTAGGCTGGCATCTTCACAAGGGAGGCTGGCAGAATGAGCACCCCGGAGCACCCAAGCAAGGCGCAGCCATGGCCGACCCCGCCCAACCCCGAACACCGTCGCGAGAACTTTTCATTCTGGGCCTGACCGCCGCAGGCCGGCAATTTCGCCCCAGCGACTGGGCTGAACGCCTGTGCGGCGTGATGTCGTGTTTTCGCCCCGAAGGCAGTGGCGGCGCCAATGCACATTTGCAATACTCTCCTTACGTACGTCCGACCCATATCAATGGCGTCAAAGCCGTGGTGTTGCACGAAGACCTGCGCAGCATCGAACCGTTGGCTTATCACTTCGTGCTGGATTTTGCCAAGGACAACGATCTGCAGGTGGTGGATGCCTGCCTGTTGCCGGAGCCGAATGCGCAGGGATAGCCGCGCCTGCTCACTATCTCAAGCTGCTGCCGAATAACGCCAGCAGCTTTTGTTTTTTTGCGGATGCGTGGCATGGGATAATCCGCCAAGTTCACCCTTCCCCTATTGCCGTTTGCCCGCCATATTCATGATCCGTCGTCCACGCAAATATTCCATAGGCTGGCTGCTGATCCTGCTCTGGCAGGCGAGTTTGTGTGGCGCGAATGAATTGCCGGCAAGCGTGACCGCTGCGCTGAAGCAAGCAAATATCCCCATTGAAGCCGCAGGCGTTTTCGTGCAGGAAGTCGAGGAGCGTGAGCCTTTGTTTGCGCTCAACGGGCAAACCGCCTTTAGCCCGGCGTCGACCATGAAGCTGGTTACCACGGGTGCGGCGCTGGACTTGCTGGGGCCGGCCTTTACCTGGAAAACCCAGGTTTATGCGAGCGGCGTGCAGAGCGGCGACGTGCTGCAAGGCGATCTGATTTTCCGCGGTGGCGGCGATCCCAAGCTGGTGATAGAAAAATTCTGGTTGCTGTTGCGCCAGATTCGCGCCACTGGCATACGCGAGATACGCGGCAACGTCCTGGTCGACCGCAGCGCATTCGAAGCAGTTCGATATGACGCCGCGCAATTCGACAACGATCCGCTCAAGCCCTATAACGCACCGCCCGATGCGATGCTGCTCAATTACGGCATTCTGCGGTTCCAGTTTTTCCCGGAAGCGGGGCGGACGCGGATAGCGGTCGATCCGCCGCTGGCCGGTTATACGCTCGCCGCACCGCTGCAGGCCGGTGGCGGCTGTGGCGACTGGCAAAGCCGCTTGCTGGCCGGCTTCGGCACCAATGGTGCGCGCTTTGATGGCAGCTATGCGAGCGACTGCGGCACGCGGACCTGGTACGTGCATCCCTACGGCATGTCGTACAACCAGTATTTCGCCGCAATATTCCGTCAGATGTGGAGAGACGCCGGCGGCGTATTTGATGGCATGGTCGACAATGGCAACGTCCCGGTGAATGCTCGCCCGGTGGCGACCTGGGAGTCGCCGAGCCTGGCGGAAGTGATACGCGACATTAACAAGTTCAGCAATAACGTCATGGCCCGCCAGCTGCTGCTGACGCTGGGCGGAGGCGACGCGCCTGCCAACGCCGCGCGCGGCGCGCAGTCGGTCCGCTCCTGGCTGAGCGGCAAAGGCATCGCTGCGCCGGAGCTGCAGATTGAAAACGGCTCGGGCTTGTCGCGCGAAGAGCGCATGGCGCCCGCCAGCATGGGGCAACTGCTGCTTGTTGCATACAAGTCGCCGACCATGCCGGAATTCCTGGCCTCGCTGCCGATTGCCGGTTATGACGGCACCATGCGCCATCGGAGCGCGGACCAAGGTGTAGCGGGCAACGCGCATATCAAGACCGGTACGCTCGACGGCGTGAAGGCTGAGGCCGGATATGTGCAGGCCGCGTCGGGTAAGCGCTACGTGATCGTGTTTTTCGTCAACCATGCCAACGCCGCGCGTGCCGAAGCGGCGCAGGACGCCTTGCTTGCGTGGCTCTATGCCCATGGATGATTGGGCTCGGGGCGCCTTGGAAGCGGCGGTATCGGGTTAAAATAGCGCGGTTCTGACATCGAGGTTTGCCGTGAATTTCATCGAAAAGTTAAGTGCCGCATGGACCAGGAATGATTCGTTGCTGTGTGTGGGCCTGGACCCCGACACGGCCAAATTTCCGGTGCACTTGCAAGGCAAGTCGGACGCTATTGCACAATTCTGCAAGGCGATCATCGATGCGACAGCGGACGCAGCCTGTGCTTTCAAACCGCAGATCGCTTATTTTGCCGCGCAAGGCGCGGAAGATCAGCTCGAAGAAATCTGCCGCTATGTGCGCGAGTCGTATCCGCATATTCCCATCGTGCTCGACGCCAAGCGCGGCGACATCGGCGCCACTGCCGAACAGTACGCGCGCGAGGCCTTCGAACGTTATGGCGCCGACGCCGTTACCGTCAATCCCTACATGGGGTTCGACTCAGTCGCACCATATCTCGAATGGAAGGAGCGCGGCGCTATCGTCTTGTGCCGTACTTCCAACGCAGGGGGCTCCGATCTGCAGTTCCTCAACGTCGACGGTGTGCCGCTTTACCAGCATGTGGCGCGCTTGGTGGCGCACAAGTGGAACAGCAATGGCCAATGCGCCCTGGTCGTCGGCGCCACCTTCCCGGCAGAGCTGGGGCAAGTGCGCAGCATCGTCGGCGACATGCCTTTGCTGGTGCCCGGCATCGGCGCGCAGGGCGGTGATGTCAAGGCGACCGTGGAAGCCGGCAAATCCAAGGATGGCAGCGGCATGATGATTAATTCTTCGCGCGCTATCCTGTACGCCCCGGCTGCCCAGGGAGAAGATTTTGCCCAGGCAGCACGCCGCGTCGCTCTGGAGACGCGCTCCCAGATCAACCGCTATCGCTAGCCGCGGAGCGGCATTTCCATAGTCAGGATCTGCGGCCGTTTTTGTGCGGCCGCCTGGCCGCTTGGTCGACTGGGGTGGATGGACCATACCACATCAAGACCAAAATTTTTCCTTCCCTTGGCCGCATGTAACGCGCGCTGCTTTTCCAAGCGTATTGGCTATGAGTGGGACCGGCTGTTTTTCCTGGTTCCTCTCTTCCGTTGAGTCGTCTTCGCACGCAGTTTTGTGGCTGTCCAATCCCGCCTTATTAACGCATTGTGAAGCGCTGAAAAATATCCCGCACGGATGAGAAATCGGGGCGGTTAATACCGCTTATTCGATGTTTTTTTCACATTGTTGTAAAAATGAGACCAGTCCAATTCCCCCCTGGCAACAGTACCAGTTTCAAAAAAGTATATATAAATCAATCATGTATTGGTTCATATTCATTGCGGACATGAAGACCAATAGTTTCTTTGATGATACCACTTAGATACCGATTGACAGCCACTTTTTCCCTCTCTAAAGTGCGTCTCACGGGGACTCCGAGGTTCATTCCTGACAACGAATCGCGCCGAAAAAGATGGCGCAAATTTAACGGAGACCGGCAGTACGGGTAGTGAGTCGATTTACAAGGTTCTGTAAGGCGTTGTATCGAAAGGGTCTCTCTTGCGTGTCGCGCTGCTCGGTGACGTCGCCAAGGGAATCTGCGTTTTCACAAAACTGGCCGGAAGTACGGGTAGGGCCAAAATAGGAGGGGGAGTCTATGAACAGGAAGTTAACACCAATCGCATCTGCAGTAGCGCTCATGTTTATGGGAGCGTCGATGGCGGCTCAGGCGCAGCAAGCGGCTGATCAGCAAACCGAAACCGTGACGGTGACCGGCATTCGCGGGTCGCTTCAAAAGTCTTTGGAACAGAAGCGTAATAACATCGATCACGTCGACGTCATCACGTCTGAAGACATTGGCAAAATGCCAGACAAGAACGTTGCCGATTCCCTGCAGCGCGTGCCCGGCGTGACGATCAGTTCCGCTGGCGCCACCGAGGGCGGTTTCGACGAAGCTGACCGTGTCAGTATGCGCGGTACCAACCCCAGCTTGACGCAAACGCTGATTAACGGTCACGGTGTAGCCTCCGGTGACTGGTTTGTCCTGGATCAGGGGCAAGGTACCGTCGGTCGTAGCGTCAGCTACACTTTGGTGCCGTCCGAGCTGGTTGGTTCGGTCGTGGTGCACAAGAGCTCGGAAGCCAGTTTGGTAGAAGGCGGTGTGGCCGGTTCGGTTGACATCATTACCCGTAAGCCTCTCGACTTCAAAAATCAATTCACTGCTGAAGCTACGCTCGGCGCCGTGTATGCCGATCTTCCTTCCACAACTGACCCTCAAGTCAATGGTTTGATCAACTGGAAAAACGATCAAAAGACCTTCGGCATCTTGGTCCAGGCGTTCAGCGAAAAGCGCCATCTGGAGCGTCAAGGCCAGGAGATGCTTAACTGGGATACCATTGATCCCAAGGGCGCGATCGCAACTGCCCATCCGGATCTGGCCGGGGTAGCGTTTCCGGGTGTGATTGGTTCGACCCTGTTCACGCAAGACCGTACACGCACCGGTGGCGAATTCGACGCGCAATTCAAAGTCAGCAATGACTTTTCGTTCGACATCAATGGCTTCTCCTCATTGCTGAAAGCGCCGAACTTCAATCGCAACTATTTGCTCTCTCTGCAAGATACGATGGGCGGTAGCGGTGGCGGCCAATCTCCGAATCCCGGGTATCAAGTGATCAATGGCGTCCTGACCGGCGCAAATTTTGCTGCTGTGCCGGGCAATAAGGCAGGTCAATACGATCAAATCAGCCGCCCCGACGAGAGCGAGAGTTCAAGGTTCCTCGCCCTTGAAGCCAAGTTGCGCGCTAATTCGGATTTGACATTTGTCGGCAAGGCGGGCGTTTCTTCCGGTGAGGGCAAAACGCCGCATCAAGACGTGTCTGAAACGTATTTCGGCACCGGCGCTGCGAGCGGTTATCAAATGAACGGCATCAATTCGGGAACCTCTTGGTACGTTGGCAACAACGATGCTTCGAGCCCGGCTGCCGCCGGCACGACGTTCGGCTGGGTATTCGGCGATCAGTTCGTGGACGTCAAGGATACTGAAAACTGGGCGCAAATCGATGGCGACTGGACGATTGCGTCGGGTGTTTTCACCACCTTGCAATTCGGCGCACGTTTCAATTCCCACGAGCGCAAATCAGGCGGTGTAGTCGGTCAGGGACCGGGTTGCAGTGGCGGACCGCTAACCTGGTCGGGTACATATAATTGCGGCGCCAGCACGGCGTCCTCTTATAACCTCGGCAATCTTGGCACGCCTGGCGGTAACTATCCGTCCGGTTTCGGTAGTGCGATCGGTGGCAGCTTCCCGAACAATGTATTCTATTGGACGCCTGATCAATTGGCTGCATATGGCGCGCTGGCAAACCGTTCGACCAATGGCACACGGGAAGATTGGAACAACGAATTCGACGTCAAGGAAAACGATGGCGCCGCTTACGTTCAAAGCAATTTCGAAGGAGACAGATGGAGCGGTAACGCAGGTGTGCGTTTCGTGGAGACCAGGGAACATTCTGTGAGCAATGTTCCGCAAGCTCTCGTCAAGAGCCTGAGCACGCCGATAAATAGTACATCTGCATTCGGACCATATGGCGTAGAAACAACGGACCATACCTACACCGATGTGCTCCCAAGCCTGAATTTGAAATTCGACTTGACCAAAGACCTGGTTGGCCGCTTTGCCGCTTCCAAGACCATGACGCGCCCCGACTACTCGGCGTTGGCCGGTAATATCTCTCCCGGCGCACCCCCGGTCGTTGTCAACGGAACGGTAACAAACGTTGGCGGCGGGACGGCTGGCAATCCTGACTTGCAACCGATTATTTCCAACAATATCGATGCGACCATCGAGTGGTACTTCGCACCGCATGCCTTGTTGTCGGCCAGCTTGTTCGACATGGATTTGACCAGCTACATTGGTTCCGGTACCAAACGGGAAATGATTCAGAGTGCCGGCGGTCCGGGTATTTACGCCGGGCAATTGCTGCCTTATGACCTGACGGTACCGATTAACGTCGGCGCAAACGTCAAGGGTGCGGAACTGTCGTATGAGCAACCGATAGGGACTCATTTTGGTATGAGTGCCAACTACACTTATGTCAATGCGGCCGACTCGGGTGGCAATCCGGTCGTGGGCGCGTCCAAGAATACCGGGAATCTGTCCGGCTATTACGAAGACGAACATTTCAACTTCCGCCTTGCTTACAACTATCGCAGCAGTTTCTATAACGGACTGGATCGCAATAGTGCATTTTTCCAGGCGGCGACTGCGACTCTCAGCGGCACGGTGGGCTACAAGCTCAACGACAATATTTCGTTCACACTGGATGGCATGAACTTGAACAACCCGGTTCTCAAGTATTACGGCGCAGCCGGAGAATCTCAGCCGGAACGTTTCTATGTGAATGGGCGTCAGTACTACCTGAGCATGCACGTGAAGTACTGATCAACCTGACCCCGCCGTGTGCGGTTTCATCGGCGGGGTCGTCTCGGATGCTGTTGTCCGGGCGGTTGAGAAAGATGCTGTGCAAATTGCAGAACAAAGACAGGGTTTCTCCGAAGCCTTGTCTTTTTTTTCGCCGTCAAAATTTGCGCTTGCGAAAAATATCGTTTCCTTGAATATTTATTCGCCGTGGCGCCGGAAATAGCGTGTTAGACTGAGCCGCTGCCGGTCCGGTTGGGGTCCAGTTGAAGTCCAGTTGAAGTTTGAACGAATCAAATGATGAACCAGGCATTTCTTCCCATTCCCGAATGGCACAACGTCGACGACAGATTATTCAAAGAAGAAATCATCGTGCAGTATCGGCCGGCGGTATTGCGCGGCTTCGTCAAGCACTGGCCAGTCGTGCAACATGCCTTGCAGTCGCCTGAGTCGGTCTGTCGTTATATCAAGTCCTTTGACAATGGCACTCCGGTCAATGCGATCCTGACGCGCCCGGAGGTGCAGGGTCGCATCTTCTATCGCGACGACATGGAAGGCTTCAACTTCGTGCGTAACCGCTTGCCGATTTCGGCAGTGGTTGATCAACTGATGCGCTATACGGCCGGGCCCAATCCGCCATCGGTCGCGGTGCAAAGCGCCTTGATTCCGGCCAGCCTGCCCGGTTTCGAGCGCGAAAACCTGTTGACGGCATTGGATCCATCGATTGCGCCACGCATCTGGATGGGCAATACGATCACGGTACCGGCACATGTGGACGACGCCGACAATATTGCTTGCGTGGTCAGCGGCAAGCGGCGCTTTACGCTGTTTCCGCCGGACCAGGTGGAGAACCTGTATATCGGTCCGCTGGAATTCAATCCGGCCGGAGCGCCGATCAGCATGGTGCGTCCGCACGATCCGGATTTCGAACGCTTCCCGCGCTATCGGGAAGCGCTGGCCCATGCGCAGGTCGCCGATCTTGAGCCGGGCGATGCCTTGTTTATTCCCTCGGTCTGGTGGCATCAGGTCGAGTCGGTCGGAACGGTCAATGTTCTGATCAACTACTGGTGGGGCGGATCGATAGGCACGGCCGACCGTACCAACGGCCCCATCGACTGCCTGATGCATTGCCTGTTGAACATGCGCGACTTGCCGCCACAGACAAGGGCGGCTTGGGGCAGGATTTTCGAACACTACGTATTCGGTGCGACGGATGGCCGCTTCGACTACATCCCGGATAGCAAGAAAGGTGTGTTGGGACAGCTGTCGCCGGAGATGATGCAAGAAATCAAGGCGGGACTCGTCAAAAAATTGCAAGGCTAGGTATGCGCACTGCAGCAGATATCAAGAAGATCGTGATTGTGGGCGGCGGCACGGCCGGGTGGATGACTGCCCTGACCCTGGCGAAGGCGCTGATCAAAAAAGGCATCGAGATCACGCTGCTGGAGTCGCCGATGATCGACATCATCGGCGTTGGCGAGGGATCGACGCCGCCGTTGCAAAAATTTTTCCAGGCCATGGAGATCGAGGAATCCGAGTGGATGCCTCAATGCAATGCGACCTACAAGTCGGGCATTACTTTCGACGGATGGTCGACCAAGCCCGGCTTCGAAACCTTCTTCCATACCTTTGCGTCGATACTCGATAATTTCACCATGCCGCAGTTCGTCAAGAACGTGCAGGCGAGACTGAATGGCGCAGACGTCTATGCCCACCCGGACCGTTTCTTCATCGCACACAAGCTGGCGGTGAACAATCTGGCACCCAAGCCGAATGCGAATTTCCCCTTTGACGTGTGGTACAGCTATCACTTCGACGCCACGCTGCTGGGGCGCTTCCTGCACAAGAAGGCGGTCGAACGCGGCGTCAAGTACAAGAGCTGCCATGTCACGCACGCGCAATTGAACGAACAGGGCGAGATTTCTGCCGTCGTGACCAAGGAAGGCGAAACCATAGCGGCGGATTTTTTCGTCGATTGCACCGGCTTCGCCGCAATGCTGATCCAAAAGACGCTGAACACCCCTTACGTCAGTTTTGCGAACAATCTGTTCAATGACGCGGCCGTGGCATTGCCGACGACTATCGGTGACGGCATTCCCTCGCAGACCATTTCGACTGCGCTCAAGCATGGTTGGGCATGGACGATTCCTTTGACGAATCGCTTCGGAAACGGCTATGTGTACAGTTCCGCATTTTGTTCGGCCGATCAGGCCGAGCACGAATTGCGCGAAAAGCTCGGCCTGCTTGAGTCGGATACGCCGGCGCGTCACCTGAAGATGAAGATCGGGAGGGTGGAGAAGCATTGGAACAGGAATTGCCTTGCAGTCGGCCTGTCGCAAGGCTTCATTGAACCTTTGGAGGCGACCGGAATCTCCTTCATCCAGCGCACTGCGGCGGTATTCGTGGATTTTCTGGAGATGGGTGACTTGAGCGATGCTGCCCAGCTTAAATTCAACCAGCAAATCAACCGCGCATTCGAGTGTACGCGTGACTTCATCGTCACCCACTACAAGACCAATTCGCGTACCGACACCGAGTATTGGCGCGCCAACGCGGCGAACATGGAATTGTCGGACTCGCTCAAGCAGCTTTATGCCGCATGGATGTCCGGGAAGAACTTTGCGGCGGAGATTTCGCGGCAAGAGATCGGTCAATATTTCGCGATCGTGTCCTGGTATTCGATCATGGCCGGCATGGGAATTTTCCCCGATGACCTGCGTCCGTCCGGCACGCCGTCGGACGGCATGGAGCAGGTCGACAATCTGCTGCAGCGCAGCTTGCTCAACTTCCGCGATCATCGCGCAGTGTTGATGGATATTCCGCAACGCGACCCGCATGCCGTGCAAACCTATTTCTGGGCTTCGAGATAAATGGAAACGTCGGCAACGATCAAGAAAATCGTTATTGTCGGTGGCGGCACCGCCGGCTGGATGACTGCCATGTACATGGCCGATGCCCTGATCAAAAAGGGCGTGGAAGTCTGGCTGCTCGAATCGCCCATGGTGGACATCATCGGCGTCGGCGAGGGATCGACGCCGCCCCTGCAGAAATTCTTCGAGGCCATGAATATCGAGGAAGCCGAATGGATGCCGGAATGCAATGCGACTTACAAGTCCGGCATTACCTTCGACAACTGGTCGACCAAGCCGGGTTGCGAAAGTTTTTTCCACACCTTCGTGTCGATGCTCGACAATTTCACCATGCCGCAATTCGTCAAGAATGTGCAGGCACGCGTGAACGGTGTGGATGTGTATGCGCATCCGGACCGCTTCTTCATTGCACACCAATTGGCGAACCGCAGCCTGGCGCCCAAACCGAATCACAATTTTCCGTTCGAAGTCTGGTACGGCTATCACTTCGACGCGACTTTGCTCGGAAAATTTCTGCACAAAAAGGCCGTGCAGCGCGGAGTGCGCTACAAGAGCTGCCATGTTACGCACGCCAATCTCGACGAGCATGGCGCCATTGCCTCCATCGCCACCAAGGACGGTGAAACCATCGCGGCGGATTTTTTTGTTGATTGCACCGGCTTTGCCGGCATGCTGATCCAGAAGACCTTGGAGACGCCCTATGTCAGTTTCAAGGATAATCTGTTCAATGACGCCGCTATTGCGATGCCGACGGCCATCGGCGACGCCATTCCCTCGCACACGGTATCGGTGGCTATGAAGCATGGCTGGGCGTGGAAGATTCCGCTGACCAATCGCTACGGCAACGGCTACGTGTACAGCACGGCGTTCTGCACGCCCGAGCAGGCCGAACAGGAGTTGCGCGAAAGGCTGGGTCTGCTTGATGCCGACGTGCCGGCGCGCCACCTGAAGATGAAAGTAGGGCGGGTGACCCGCCACTGGAACCGGAATTGTCTGGCGGTCGGATTGTCGCAGGGCTTTATCGAGCCGCTTGAAGCCACCGGTTTGCTGTTCATCCAGCGCACCGCCTCGGTCTTCGTCGAATATTTCGAAGCCGGCGATATGAGTGAAGCCGCACGCGAGAAATACAACAGGCAAATTAACGATGCGTTCGAAGGTACGCGCGATTTTATCGTGACGCACTACAAGACCAGTTCGCGCACCGATACCGAGTATTGGCGCGCCAATGCCGCCAACCAGAATCTCTCGGATTCCCTGAAGCAGTTATACGAGGTCTGGACGTCGGGCAAGAACCTGGGCGCCGAGGTGAAGCGTCAGGGGCTGGATCAATATTTTGCAATCGTTTCCTGGTATTCCATCATGGCCGGCATGGGAATCTTTCCCGACAACCCGCGTCCATCCGGCATGCCGTCGGACGGCATGGAGCAGGTCGACAATTTGATTGCGCGCAGTCTTGTGAATTTCAGGGATCACCGCGAAGTGCTGACCGATATTCCGCTGCGCGAACCCAACACCCTGAAATCCTATTTTTTCTGAAGCGATGATGCCGACCAAATACCACTTCATTTCCGGCCTGCCGCGCTCCGGCTCGACGCTGTTGACGGCGATCCTGCGCCAGAATCCGCGCTTTTCGGTAGCGCTGGCCAGTCCCGTGGTGTCGCTGATCGAGGCCATCCAACCTTACACTTCGGGTGGAGAGTACAGCCTGTTCTTCGATGACGCCACCCGCGCCGATATGTTCCAAGGCTTGTTCGATTCCTTCTACAAGCAGACCGTCGCCAAGATGCCCGAGAATCCGGTGATTTTCGATTCCAATCGCATGTGGACCGGGTTCATACCGCTCATTGCGCATTTGCATCCGGATGCGCGCATCATATGCTGCGTGCGCGACATTGGCTGGATACTCGACAGCTTCGAACGTCTGCTGGCGAAGAACCCCTTGCAAATGACGCGCATCTTCGGCGCCGGGCCGCGCAATTCGATATTGGCGCGCGCCGAAAATCTGATGAATCCCGAGTACGGGCTGGTCGGCCTGCCTTACTACAAGCTGAGCGAAGCCTGGTTCGGAGAGCAGGCGAAGCGCTTGATCGTGGTGCCGTACAACAGCCTGGTCAAGGACCCGAAGCGCGTACTGGGCCGGATCTACCAGGAATTGGGCGAGACGCCGTTCGACCACGATTTTCAGAATGTCGAATTCGACGACGTATCCGAATACGACGCCTACGTCGGCCTTCCCGGCCTGCACACGGTGCGCAAGAAAATCGAACACATCGAACGCGCGCCGATTTTGCCGCCCGATATCTTTTTCAAATATGCGACAGCGCAGTTTTGGGACAAGCCGGAATTGAATCCCAGGCGCGTTACTATCCTCTGAGTGTAGCCGGCGCCCGAGCGGCGCTCGGAACACTATGCATGCCATTTTGTAAAGACTGGGCGGGGCTTCCGGGCCTCTCTCGGAATCCCCACTTTTGATACAATGGTGTGCTTTGCCAGTAGCGGAAAAGGCGAACGAAGGCGCATGGTTTATGTGTCGTTCCGTGCGCCATCTTCATGCATTTTTCCTGTCCCGCCGCAAACGCTGCCGGCTTCTCCAACCAACTCAATGGAAGTTGAACAATAATGAACCGCTCACGGTATATTCCCTTCGCCTTGATGCTGACCGTCCTCGGATCGAGCATCTCTCTACTCGGCTTGCCAGCGAATGCGCAGACTGCGGCGCCGGCCGCTGCACCCGTGGTTGCAGCACCGGCCGAGACGGTTCGTCCGGAAGTCGGCAAGCCCTTGCAAGCGGCTGTGGAGTTGTACAAGGCCAAGAACTACAAGGCTGCCATGGCCAAGCTCGGCGAAATTACGGTAACTGACAAGACGCCGTTCGAGACTTACACCATCGACCGCATTCGCGCCGCCATCGCCTCCGCTTCCGGCGATGACGCCACCGCCGTAGCCGCCTTGTTGTCCGTGGTCGCAGTCAATAGGGCGCCGCACGAAGAACAGCTGAACTTCATTTTGGCGATCAGCGACTACTACTACAAGGGTTCCGACTATGTTCAGTCCGCAACCTGGATACAGCGTTATCTGAAAGAGGGCGGCAATGACCCGCAAGCCCGCGACATGCTGGTGTTCAGCTATTACCTGAACAAGGATTACGCCCATGCCGGCGAGGCCCTGCAGGCGAATCTCGCCGAAGAGGAAAAGGCTGGTGTCGCGCCTACGGAAAAGCAGTTGAACATGCTGTCGAACATTGCGGCTCAGCAAAAAGACCAGGTGGCCTATGTCGCCGCGCTTGAAAAGACAGTCGTCTACTATCCGAAGAAAGAATATTGGACTGATTTGGTCAATCGTTTGCGCACCAAGTCGAATTATTCCGATCGCATGGATCTTGATTTCTATCGCCTGAAATTTTCCATGGGGCTGATGAGCAAACCAGACGAGTATGTGGAGATGACGGAGCTGGCGCTGCAGGCCGGCTTGCCGGCAGAGGCCAAGAAAGTCATGGAAACCGGCATGCAAGCCGGCGTGCTCGGCAGCGGCCCGGATGCAGACCGGCACAAGCGTTTGCTGGGCGAGGCTTCGAAAAAAGCGGCGGAAGACCTTAATACCATTGCCAAGACCGAGACTGAAGTTCGCAAGCGCAAGGATGGCGTCGGTTTGTTCAATCTAGGCTATGTCTACGTCACCAATGAACAGTATGACAAGGGTATAGCCCTGATGGAGCAGGGCATAGCCGCGGGCGGCTTGAAGCACCCCGAAGAGGCGAAATTGCACCTGGCCACCGCCTACTCCCTGGCTGGCCGCACCCCGAACGCCATTCAGGAATTCAAGACTGTTCAAGGCGCCGACGGCAGCGGCGACCTGGCACGCTATTGGGTACTGAAGCTGACCCATCCCCTCCCCTGATTTGCCCCGACCGAGCTCCGCCCAGCCCCGAATATCGGGGCTGGGTGGCCGGTCGTCCCTCCCTGCCTAAAGCCCTGATTGCACAGGCAGCGAATCTTTTTTGATAATACCACTTAAATACCGATTGACATCCACTTTAAGCGTCCCTAAAGTGGATGCTGTGCATGCAAATTTGCGGATTTTGGTGCGCCTAGAGTCGGTGCAGCTGCCGCATATTTGCCGCGCTCCATAGAAGGAGTGTGTGTGGCGCACATATAAAACGGATGTGCATCCGAAGCTTCAGGTGGGAGAACTGGCGCTTGGGGGCGATGAACAAGTGGTGATGCGAGAAAAATGATCGAGTACTTGATCGGGGTCGACGGCGGCGGGACCGGTACCCGGGTGCGCGTGGCGCGTCCGGATGGCACCGAAATCGGACGCGGCAGCGCCGGCCCCTCCGGCCTGATGCACGGCATAGTCAATGCATGGAATGCGGTGCTCGCTGCCATCGATCAGGCTTTTGCCGAAGCGCACATCACTCGCCCCGTATTGGGGAAGATGGCGATAGGCCTGGGCTTGGCCGGTGTGCACAATCCGCAATGGGCAGCAGAGTTCGTTGAAAAAAATCCCGGCTTTGGCGCGATCGATGTGGAAACCGATGCTTTCTGCACCTTGTTGGGCGCCCATCTCGGCGAGCCCGGCGCAATCGTCGCGATCGGTACCGGGAGCGTGGGCGAAGCGCTGTTGGCGGATGGCACGCGCATCGAGGTCGGCGGCTGGGGTTTTCCGGCGAGCGATGAAGCGAGCGGCGCGTGGATGGGACTGCATGCGATCAATCACGCGCAGCGCGTGCTGGACGGCCGCCGCGCGGCTGATGATTTTGCCCGTGCGGTGATACTAACCTGCGGCGGTGATCGTGCCGGCTTGCAGATATGGCTGGGACAGGCCAGTCAAACCGCTTACGCGCAGCTTGCGCCGTTGGTGATCGAGTATGCGCCGGCCAGCAACGTAGCGCGTGCCCTGATGGTCAAGGCGGGCGAAGAGATTGCCGAAATGGCGCGGGCGCTCGACGCAGGCGGACGCTTGCCGATCGCGCTGTGCGGCGGACTGGCCGTGCCGCTGATCGATCACCTGCCGGCGCAACTGCGCGCGCGCGTGATCAAGCCGCAGGCCGATGCCGCCGCGGGCGCTTTGCAATTGATTCGCCAACGTTTAAAAAGACAGTGAGGACAGTGAATATGCATATCCAGCTTAGCGAATTCAAACCAGACGCCAAGAATGTGACGCCGCTGTATCTGCAACTCGCGAATAAATTGTCGGAAGGGATACACAGCGGCTTGTGGCAGCCTGATGAAGCTCTTCCGTCCGAGCGCATGCTGTCCGACTCACTCGACATTTCACGCGTGACCGCGCGCAAGGCTATCGATATCCTGTGCGAACGCGGCATGCTGACGCGCAAGCGTGGTTCCGGCACCTATATCACGCCCAAGCTCGAGCAGCCCTTGTCGCGCCTGACCAACTTCAGCGAGGAATTGCGTCAACGCGGTTTCACGCCGGGGTCGCAATGGCTGTCGCGTGACACCGGCGCCGCCTCTGCCGAAGAAATCCTGGCGCTGGGTCTTTCGCCGAATACCGTGGTGTCGCGCCTGAAGCGTCTGCGTACTGCCGACAACGTGGTCATGGCGATCGAAAGCACCACCATTCCGGCGCAATTCCTGCCCGATCCCAAGGTGATCAGCGACAGCTTGTACGGTTACCTGGACATCCATGGCTTGCTGCCGACGCGCGCACTGCAGCATATCCGCGCTGTCAATGCCACGGCCGACCAGGCGCGCCTGGCCAATATCAAGCAGGGCGCGGCAATGCTGTTCATTACGCGGGTGGGCTATCTGGAAAACGGCAGCGCGATCGAATTGACGCACTCGTACTGCCGCAGCGATTACTACGACTTCGTCGCGGAGTTGCGCAGATGAGTAGTGCCAAGCAAGTGCATGGCAACGTATTGACCGCGGACGGCTGGGTCAAGGGCGATTTGCATTTCGACGGACGCGTGCTCGACATCAAGGGTGTCGCTGCCGATCCGGCCGACAATCGCGACGACTACATCCTGCCGGGCTTTATCGACCTGCACGTGCACGGCGGCGGCGGCCGCGACGTCATGGACGCCGGAGAGGCGGTTCACGTGATTGCGCGCATGCATGCGCGCCACGGCACCACCAGCATGCTGGCCACCACCATGACCTCGCCCATGTCCGACCTTGAGCAAGCCTTGCAGGCTATCGGTCATGCTTGCTGGTCGCGCCGTTCCGGCACCGCGCGCGTGTTGGGTGTGCACCTCGAGGGACCGTACATCAACCCCGGCAAGCTGGGTGCACAACCCGATTACGCGCAGGCCGCGAATCTTGCCGAAGTCGAGCGCTTGAGCGCGTTCGCACCGCTGAAGCTGATTACCGTTGCGCCGGAAATCGCCGGCCATCTCGAATTCGTCAAGGTATTGTCCAATGCCGGGATACGCGTGCAGATCGGCCATACGCTCGGCACCTATGAAGACGGCGTGGCGGCGCTCGAACATGGTGCTGCCGGGTTTACGCACCTGTTCAATGCCATGTCGTCTTTCCACCATCGCGCACCCGGCATGGCCGGCGCCGCAATGGCGCACGCCGAATACTCGGAACTGATTCCCGATTTGCTGCACGTGCATCCGGGCGCCATCAAGGCCGCCTTACGCGCGATTCCGCGCCTGTACTGCGTGACCGATTCGACCGCCGCCTCCGGCATGCCCGATGGCGATTACATGCTGGGCCGCCAGACTGTCTACAAGTGCCTGGGCGGGGTGCGCCTGGCCGACGGTACGCTGGCCGGCAGCACCTTGACCATGGACCAAGCCTTGCGCAATCTGGTTGAACTCGGACTCGATATCGCTGACGCTTCGCGCCGCGTATCCACCTATGCCGCCGATTATCTCGGTGTGCACGACCGCGGCCGCCTGGCCGTGGGCGCTTCCGCTGACGTGGTCGTGCTCGACCGCGAATTGAATTTGAAATCCGTCTACGTAGAAGGAGAAGAGATTGACCTCACTCATGCTTAAGGAGGCGTGTTCCTCGGCTGAACGCGTTTCGTTGCAACTTAGGCGCGATACCGAACGCTATGCCGAGCTGGGCCAGAAATTGCGTTCGACCAAGCTTTCCACGGTGTTGACGGTGGCCCGCGGCAGTTCCGACCATGCCTCCAGTTATGCTGCCTACCTGATCATGGCGCGCCTCGGCCACATTGTTGCTTCCTTGCCGATGTCGCTGGTGACGCTGTATAAATCGCCGCTGGCCACGCGCGACGCCTTGGCGATTGCGATTTCCCAATCGGGCCAGAGTCCCGACGTGGTGGAGCCGATACGCTATTTCCGCGACGGCGGCGCGACTACCGTGGCCCTGGTCAACGACCCGGATTCGCCCTTGGGCCAAGGGGCGGAGTGGACCATGCCCTTGCACGCCGGCCCGGAATTGAGCGTGGCCGCGACCAAGAGTTTCATTACCAGCCTGGTGGCCGGCGCGCGCCTGGCCGGCCATTGGCAAAACGACGCGACCTTCCTGGCGGGCATCGAAGCCCTGCCCGAGGCACTGGATGCGGCGACGCGCAGCGACTGGGCCAAGGCGATCGACGTACTGACCCCGGCCTCGAACATCATGGTGGTGGGACGCGGCGTGAGTTTTCCGGTGGCGCTGGAAGCGGCACTCAAGTTCAAGGAAACTTCAGCCATTCAAGCTGAAGCCTTCAGCGGCGCCGAGATCAAGCATGGTCCGATGGCCCTGATCGATGAAGGCTATCCGTTACTGATTTTCGCCACGCGCGGACCTGCGCAGGCGGGGCAAGTCAAGCTGGCCGAGGAAATGCGCGGACGCGGCGCCCATGTCTTGCTGGCGGCACCGGATGACGTGGCCGAACGCGACCTGACGCTGCCGGTTGCCGCAACGCCTGATCTCGATCCCATCGTCGCCATCCAGGCGTTTTACGTGATGGCGGCCAAACTTGCTGTGGCGCGTGGTCTTGATCCGGACCGTCCGCGTCACCTGAGCAAGGTCACGAAAACCAACTAATGTGGAACGCCGGGTGCACCAGCGAACAGGAGCGTCAGCATCCGGCACAAGGCTCGTGAAACGTCTGCTGGCGGCGGGCGTCGCGGCTGCCGCCATGGCAGTGTCGGTGTCTTGCGCCGCGACCCAGAACATCGAGTTCTGGACCATGAGCCTGAAGCCAAAGTTTGTTCCCTACTTTGAGAGCCTGGTCAAGAAATACGAGGCGACCCACCCCGGCGTCACCATCGAGTGGGTTGACTTCCCCGGCGACCTGATCCAGACCAAGCTGGTGACACGCATCGTGGCCGGCAAGCCGCCCGCGCTGGTGAATCTGAACGTGCCTTGGGCCGAGGAATATGCGCGCGACGGCTTGATCATGCCGGTCGACATCTTGATGGGCACTGCCAAATCGACCTATGTCAAAGCTGCGATCGACGATCTTACTTTCTCGGGCAAGATTTGGGGGTTCCCGCTCTATAGCAATGTCACGGTCATCGCCTGCAATACCAGTCTGCTCAAGCAAGCCGGACTGACGCGGCCGCCGCGCAGCCTCGATGAGCAGTTGGAGTTTGCGGTACGCATTTACGAAAAGACCGGCAAGGCCGGTTATGCGCCGGCACTGTCCAAGCCGGACGGCTTCATGCTGCAGCAAGGCTTGCCCATCGTCGAAAACGGCCGGGCAGTCTTCAATTCGCCGCAACATGTGGCCTTGGTGAAAAAGCTGGCGGCGGCCTATCAAGCAGGCGGCATCCTGAAAGACCATTTGTTTGCCGAAGACAATTTTCCCACGGTGATCGCAGCGTACAACGGCGGACGCCTGGCCATGCTGACTGCGCCGCCCGCTGCGCTCAACCGCATCGAGACCGATGCGCCGGACGTCTATGCGATCACCAAAGTGGTGCCGGCGCCGCTGGGTCCGACCGGCATCGTCGACGGCGGCTGGCTGATTCATTTCGCAGTACCCGTGGGGCTCGACCCGGCCCTGTTGCCCGCCGTGGCGGACTTTGCACGTTTCATCACCAACGATGAAAACCAATTGGCCTTCGCCAAATTGGCCAACGTGTTCCCGACTACGGTGGCGGCTTCCAATGATTCCTACTTCCAGAAACTGTCCGCGCATCCGAACGCATCCGAGCAGGCTATGGCGGTGGGCGCAGAATCGATGAAACAGTCGCGCACACTGTATGTAGCGGGAATCGAGGATTACGACGAATTGCGGCGTGCCCTGGTCAACGCCGTGGAAGCGGGTATGACCGGCAAGCAGAACGTCAAGGCTGCGCTCGATGCGGCGGCGGCCTTGTGGAACAAGAAGCTGGCGCGACAGGCGCATCAAGGCTGAATGCGATGAACCATGCTTTCCGCCAAAGCTTGCGCGCCTACCTGTTCCTGGCACCGGCCCTGGTGCTGTTCGCGGTGTTCGCGTTTTGGCCGGTCGGCTATGGCTCCTATCTTGCGTTTACCGATTACAGCCTGATCCGGCCGCCGCATTGGGTCGGCCTCGACAACTTCCGCACTATCTTCGAAAACGACATGTTCGTCACCGGCCTCAGGAATTCGCTGCTATTCCTGTTGATCGTTCCTGTCATTCAGATCGGCGCGCTGGCGCTGGCGGTGCTGACCAACAACCAGCTGCCGGGCATACGCCTGTTCCGCGCCGCCTACTATCTGCCGGTGGTGACCAGTATCTCAGTGGTGGGTATCATGTGGGGGTTCATGTTCCATGAACAGGGCACGCTCAATTACGTGCTGCTGCAACTGCATGCGATCAATGCGCCGGTCGGCTGGCTGTCCGACGATGCCATCGCCTTGTTCGCCGTGATGTTCGTGACCATCTGGCGCGGCTTGGGCTGGTACATGGTGATGTACCTGGCCGGCTTGCAAGCGATTCCGGCCGAGATGCAGGAAGCCGCGATTCTCGACGGCGCCACGCGCTGGCAGCGTTTTTGGCGTATCACGGTACCCATGCTCAAGCCTACCATGATGGTGTGCACGGTCATGTCGGTACTGGCAGCCTTGAAGGCCTATCAGGAAGTACTGGTGCTGACGCAGGGCGGGCCTTTGAATTCGACTTTCACGGCGCTGTATTACGCCTATGACCAGGGCCTCAAGCACTTGAAGCTGCCGCGCGGCCTGGCTGCCAGTTTCGTGGTCTCGGTATGCTGCATCGCGATCATGCTGCCCTGCCTGCACTACTTCAGGCCCAAGCATCGGTAGGGGAGAGCATGCAGATTTTCACGAATGCTTCCCCTAGCCACCCGGTCCGCAGGATTGGGCAGTATTTGCTGTTGATCATGTTGGCCGTGCTGTGCGTATTTCCGTTCTGGTGGACCGTGGTCACGGCCATTTCGAGCCGTGGCAATATTTTCGAATTCCCGCCGACTTTTTGGCCGCAGGCGCCGTCGCTGGCGAACTTCGCCGAAGTGTTTCGCGTGATCCCCATCCTGGCGTTCTACAAGAATTCCATCCTGATCGCGTTTTGGACAGTGGTGTGGAAGCTCGTGCTGTGTTCGCTCGCCGCCTACCCGCTGGCGCGCATGCGATTCCACGGACGCCGGCTGGTGTTCGGCCTGATCCTGGCGACCATGGTCCTGCCTTCCGAAGTCAACTTCCTGGTCAATTTCATCACCGTCACCAAGCTCAGCCTGGTCGACACTTACACCGGCGTGATCTTGCCCAACGTGGTGAGCGCGGTATCGATTCTGCTGCTCAAGCAGGCATTCGAGGAAGTGCCGCAGGACTTGATCGATGCCGCCCGTGTCGACGGCGCCGGCGAATGGACTATCTTTCGCAAGATCATGTTGCCGCTGATCCGTCCCTGGCTGGCGACAGTGGCCGTATTGTCGACGGTAGAGGCCTGGAACGATTACATCTGGCCCTTCATCGTCATGAGCAAGCCCGAGCAGTTTCCGCTTTCTGTCGGTGTGCTGTACCTGGCCGGCACCTATGGCAGCAGTACGCGTGCAATTGCCGCAGGCACGGTGTTGACGGTCGTGCCCATGCTGCTGGTCTTCCTGTTTTCCCAAAAATTTTTCATGCGCGGCATGGATGGAGCAATCAAATGAGTGGCAAGGACATCAATCTGAATAATTTCACGCCGCGCCAGCTTGCCGGCCAACTGATCATGATCCGCATGCCGGGCACTTCGCTCGACGCCGACACGGCCGACTTCCTGCGCCGCAATGCGATTCGCGCGATTTGCCTGTTCCGGCAAAACATGGTCGATACGGCGCAACTGACGAAATTCGTTTCCGACTTGCGCGCTGTGATGGGGCCGGACGCCTTGATCGCCATCGACCAGGAAGGTGGCGCCGTGGTGCGCGCCACCTGGCTGCCGCCGCCACCGGCCGGCATGGGGCTCGGCGCCGCCGACGATGCCGGTCTGGCCTATGAGGTCGGCGCTGCGGTGGCGCGCAGCGTGCGCATCCTCGGCTTCAACTGGAATTTTGCACCGGTGCTCGATATCAACAACAATCCCGACAACCCGGTGATTGCCGAACGCTCGTTTGGCGCAGAACCGCGCCGCGCCGCCGAACTGGCACAAGCCTGGATGGAGGGCAGCCAGTCGCAAGGCGTGGCTTGCTGCATCAAGCATTTTCCCGGGCACGGCGACACCCATGTCGATTCGCACCGCGATCTGCCGACTGTCGACAAGCCCTTGGCGACGCTGGAGCAGCTCGAGTTCCTGCCGTTCCGGCAGATGAAGGACAAGGCGCCGGCCATGATGACGGCGCATATCGTCTACCCGGCGCTCGATGCCGAATTCCCGGCCACGATGTCCAAGTCTATTCTGACAGGCTTGCTGCGCGACGCCTGGCAGTATGAAGGCGTGGTCATCACCGACGGCATGGACATGCATGCGATTGCCGGCCGTTTCGGCGTCGGCAATGCCGCAGTCATGGCGCTGGAAGCCGGCGCCGACATGGTAATGGCGCTCGGTACGCGTGAAACCCAGGAGGAGACGCTCGCTGCACTGGCCGAAGCGATTGCCGGCGGACGCCTGACGGCTGAGGCGCTGCAGTTGCGCCTGCGCCGTTTGCATGACCTGGCTGCGACCTACCCCAGCCGGACCTACGGCTACCCCGAAGAGGCTGCTGACCGCACCTTGATGGCGCGTGCATGGCAGGCGGCACTGACGCCGTACCGCAATCCGAATCGCCCCAAGCCGGGCGCCAAAGTGCGGCTGGTGGCGCGCGCCGACGTAGTCAGCGACGGTGTGTCGGAAGCCGGCGTTCCGGCTGAGGAGGTAGCGGCCTTGTTGCGTCGTTTTTACGACGTCGAACTGGTCACGTTTGCCGATGCCGAGAGTTTTGATTGGAACGCCTTGCCGGCCGATGGACGCACGGTGATCCTGGCCTCGACTTCGCGGCTGCGCTACGGCCAGCGCGCGCGCGCCGGCTGGCGCCCGGACTTGCACCTGGCACTCTGGAATCCGTTTCAGGCCCTCGATATTTCGGCGCCGGCCCTGTTGACCTATGGCTTTGCTCAACCGGCGCTGGAAGCCGTTGCCGATTGGCTGAGCGGCAAGGGCGAGGCAAACGGAAAGTGCCCGGTGGCCGGGTTCGTCGGATGAATTGAATGCAAGCGTGTCAGATAGGACGGGTAGATGGCGCAGGTAACGCTTAAGAATATCGTCAAGCAATATGACGGCGGCGCGACGGTGATACACGGCGTCGACCTCGATATCCGCGCCGGCGAGTTCGTCGTATTCGTCGGCCCCTCCGGCTGCGGAAAATCGACCTTGCTGCGCATGATTGCCGGCCTGGAAAGCATCAGCGGTGGCGAGTTGAGCATAGGCGGACGGCTGGCCAACCAAGTGCCGCCGGCCGAGCGCGGCGTAGCCATGGTATTCCAGTCGTATGCGCTGTATCCGCATATGACGGTGTACGAGAACATGGCATTTGCGCTGGAATTGGCCGGCCACAAGCGCGCCGAAATCGACACAGCGGTAAAGCGCGCCGCCGAGATCCTGCAAATCGGCGTCTTGCTCAAGCGCCGGCCGAAAGACCTGTCCGGTGGCCAGCGTCAGCGCGTCGCCATCGGTCGCGCCATCGTGCGCAAGCCTCAGGTGTTCCTTTTTGATGAGCCGCTCTCCAATCTCGATGCCAGCCTGCGTGTGCAAATGCGCGTCGAAATCAGCCGCCTGCATCGCGAGCTTCAGACGACCATGATCTACGTCACGCACGACCAGGTCGAGGCGATGACGCTGGGCGAGCGTATCGTCGTATTCAACGGCGGACGTATCGAACAGATCGGCAGCCCGCTTGAGCTCTATAACAATCCCGCCAATCGTTTCGTTGCCGGATTTTTAGGTTCGCCGAAGATGAATTTCATACCGGCTATCGTCGATGCGGTCTCTGTCGGCGAGATTACGGTGCGCTTGCCGGGCGGCGAGATGATCAAAGCGGCGGCGCGAGGAAAGGACGTGCAACCCGGCGCTGCGGTCACGCTCGGGGTGCGTGCCGAACACTTATCGTTGGCTGAAGCCAGCGATGCCAACGCGATTGACGCACGCGTGGCCCATATTGAGCACCTGGGTGATGCAAGCATCGTCTATGCGGAAGTGAAGTGCGTGACGGAACTGCTGACGGTCAAGCAATCGGCAGCGAATATCAAGAGTGGCGACGCGGTAAAGTTGATGCTGGCAGCGCAGCATTGCCACCTATTCGATAGCGACGGTGTGGCCTTCCCGAGAGAGTGGCAGGGATAGGCGAAGCGAAATCACTCTTCCAGCATGCGCAGCAGACCCTTGAGCGCGTGCGCCACGGTTTGCCGGCGCACGGCTTGCCGGTCGCCGGAAAACACCAGCCGTTCGGTATGGGTGTGATGCGGTTTGGCCCAGCCGAAGCACACGGTGCCGACCGGTTTGCCGGGAACGGCGCCGCCGGGGCCGGCAATGCCGGTAGTGGACAGACTGATATGCGCGTTGCTATTGGCCAGCGCGCCTTCGGCCATGGCTGCCGCGATTTCCTCGCTGACGGTGCCGTGCTGCGCAAACAGGGCAGCGGGCACGTCCAGCATCTCGGTCTTCGAGGCATTGGAATAGGTGATGAAGCCGCAGTCGAACCATTCCGACGAGCCGGCGATTTCAGTGATGGCTTGTGCCACGCCGCCACCAGTACAGGATTCCGCCGTCGCCAGCAACAAGCCCTTGGCTTGCAGCGTGCGTCCTACTTGCTCAGACAGTGCCAAGATGTCTTCCATGATTTCGTCTCCTGCGGCGTTTCGGTTTGTTTAAATAATGCGCCAGATAGCGAAAACGAGCAAGGTGTAAAACGCGGCCACGATGTCGTCCCACATCACGCCGAAACCGCCCTTGAAGTGGCGGTCGAAATAAGCGATGGGCGGAGGCTTCACCATGTCGAAAAAACGGAACCAGAAAAAAGCCCAGCATTGCGTGACCATGCCGGCCGGCATCAGGAATAGCAAGACCAGCCAGAATGCGATGATTTCGTCCCACACGATGCTGCCGTGATCGGCCACGCCGATATCGCGCCCGGTTTTTCCGCAAAGCCAGATGCCGATTGCAAAACCCAGCACGATCACGAGCGCCCAATGCGCCGGTGTGAACCAGGCCGGCCAGCGCGCGCTGAGCAAGTCGTAGCTCAACCAGGCGAACAGCGTGCCGGCGGTGCCAGGCATGATGGGCGACAGGCCGCTGCCGAAACCCTGGGCAGGAATGTGCGCCAAGTGCGCAAACATGAAACGGGCGCTGGCTTTCGTATTCCGTGGTTCGGTCGTTGTCATGGACATCAGGGGGAAAGAAAGTGATCGAAGGAAGCGAATTCGGATTCGATGGCGTGACCTTGGCGGTCGAGCAGGCGCAGGCCGGGCGCTACCTCTACGCTGCCGATGCGCGTCGCCGGCACGGTAGCAGCGCGGGCCGCCGCCAGCACTGCTTCGCGTTGCTCGGGCGCGGCGGTGAAGCATAGCTCATAATCGTCGCCGCCGGTCAGCGCGAAATTTCTTTGCATGGATTGCGGCTGGTGCGCCAGCATGGCGCCGACGGGAAGGGCGTCGACATCGAGCCTGGCCCCGAGCCTGGAGCGCTCCAGGATATGGCGCAGGTCACCGAACAAACCGTCGGAAATATCGATGGCAGCATGGGCGATGCCGCGCAGCGCCAGGCCCAGTGCCACGCGCGGCGTCGGCGCATGCAGGCGTTTCGATGCGGCGTGCAGTGTCGCTTCATCGATCCGGCATTCCTTGCGATAGCCGGCCAGCGCCAGGCGCGCGTCGCCCAGCGTGCCGGACACCCAGATATCGTCGCCCTCCTTGGCCGCATCGCGCCGTAAGGCGGCGCCCAAAGGCACTTCGCCGAACACCGTGATACAAATGTTGAGCGGCCCTTTGGTGGTGTCGCCGCCTATGAGTTCGCACTCGTGTTCGTCTGCCAGTGCCAACATGCCCTGCGAAAACGCCTGCAGCCAATCGTGCTCGGTTACAGGCAAGGCCAGCGCCAGTGTGAAGGCCAGTGGTTTGGCACCCATGGCGGCCAGGTCTGAAAGATTGACCGCCAAGCATTTGTGGCCAAGTGTGTACGGATTGGCACCGGGGAAAAAATGCCGGCCTTCGACCAGCATGTCGGTCGAGATCGCCAATTGCATGCCGGGGCTAGGGCTCAGCAAGGCGCAATCGTCGCCGACACCGAGGGCAATCCGCTCACTGCATCGAATGGAACGCGTGAAATAGGTGGCAATTAAGTCGAATTCTGAAAGCATGTTGGCATTGTACCCAAGGCGGCGCCGAGGGCTATTTAGGGCGCAAATCTGTTGAACGAATATTAAGAAATTTCATATATAAAACAACGATTTAGATAAGAAACAAAAAGCTTGAATTTCCTTGGGACCCTGATATAGTGCATTCAAATATCTCATATATAAATCGTGGTTTTATATATGAAACAAACGAAACACAACAACAAAACCTTGCTTCGGGGGGGGGCTCGAAGCCCGGATCGCCGTTTGGGGCAGATTTGTTGGCAGAGATTTCGGATGCGGCTAGCTGTCGATGGGACTGCGAGACTTGGTTATGTGCCCCGGTGCCACCGGCGCGGAACAATCAAAAAACGATGGAGACTTCATGAAATCTAATAGTGGCCGTTGGTATGGCGTGATCACGCTGTTTGTAATTGTGGCGATTTCCTATGTCGACAGGATCAATATCTCCGTCTTGATCAATGACCCGGCGTTTTTGAGCCACATGGGAATAGATCGCGGTGACCGGGCCAGTCAAGGCTTCCTGGCGACGGCTTTCATGCTGGGTTACGGCCTTTCTTCATTTGTGGTCACGCCGTTTGTGGCGGCACTGCTCGGTGTGCGCAAAAGCCTGATCTGCGGCTTGATCCTCTGGGCACTCGTGATTTTCATGACGCCGTATTTTCATGGTTACAGCATATTGGTCGCCTCGCGCTTCTTGCTTGGCGTGGCAGAGGGGCCGCTGTTTTCCCTGGCGTCGTCGTATATCAAAGCTCACTTCGAGGGGCATGAAAACGGCAAGCCCAATTCCTTCGTCAACATGGGTACCGGGCTGGGCCTGGCATTCGGCTATCCGCTGATCGGCTATCTGTTGGTGAATTTTCACTGGGATATGTCTTTCTATGCCCTGGGTCTGCTCAATGTCTTGCTTTGCATTCCGCTGATATTCGCCTTTGTGCATATGCCGCAAAGCTTTGCCTATGCAAGCAAGCCGGCCTCGGTGGCTGATGCGGTGGCGCGGGTCGGTGAAATCATCAAAGGTGCACTGAAAACGCACAACCTGCTGGTGATCACCATCCTGACTTCCGCCGCCCTTGCCTATTTGTGGGGCAGCAGCAATTGGCTGCCGGCTTATCTGAAAGAGGCGCGGGGCTTTTCGCTCAAGGAGTTGGGCTGGATCGCATCCCTGCCGCAATACGCGATTGTCCTGGCTGTTCCGCTGGGCGGCATTATCATCGACAAGCTGGAACGGCGTCATGTGCCCCTGCTGTTCATGGTGGCCAGCGTCGGCGTCGCAGCTTCGGTACTGTTTGCCATCAACGCCCAAGATCCGTATTCGGCCGCTTACAGTCTGATAGCAGCAAATTTCTGCTGGGGCATTTTCAGTCCAGCCATACCCAGCACAGTTCAATACTATTCGCGTCCGGAACACACGGCCAGCGCGTTCGGCGTCGTCAACGGCACCGGCAGCCTGGTGGCGGGTTTGATGCCGACCCTGATGGGTTACGTTATTGCTGCCGTGACGGCCACTGCCGGCGCCTCGGGCGGCGTGAAGTCGGGCTTCTTTTTCGGATTTTCCATGCTGATCGGCACCCAGTTGGTGGTGTTTGTCTGCGGTCTGGCGCTGTTGCTGCGCGAACGTTCCGGCTTTCGCAAAATCGCGGTTGCCCTGTGACTGTACCGGGACTGCCTACGTCGTTGAGAAAGGGCTGAACATGGGTGGCACAAATCAATTGCTGAACGGTCGCCGCGTGCTGGTCACGGGCGCCGCGCGCGGCTTGGGCTTGGCGTTCGCGACGGCCATCGCCGAGGCCGGCGCCGAAGTGGCGCTGGCCGACATCCTGCAGGACCGGTTGGACGAGAGCGTGGCGGCTTTGCGCGCGCGCGGTTTTTCTGTGCACGGCTACGCGCTCGACATGGCCGACCCCGCTGCGATCGAAGCTTGTGCCCGGCAAGTTGCGGCGGCCTTCGGCGGCCGCCTCGACGGCTTGGTCAACAATGCGGCCGTCACCAATTCCGGCGGCCGCAGCTCGGAGCAGCTCGACACCGCAACGTGGGACAAGGTCATGCAGGTCAACGTGCGCGGCACATGGCTGATGACCAATGCCTGTCTGCCGGCACTGCGTGCCAGCGGACGCGGCAGCATCGTCAACCTGGCATCGGACACACCCCTGTGGGGCGCCCCCAATCTGATGGCCTACGTCGCCAGCAAGGGGGCAATCATCGGCATGACCCGCTCGCTGGCACGCGAGGAAGGCCCGCACAACATTACCGTCAACGCTGTGGCACCGGGTCTGACCAAGGTCGAGGCGACCGAATACGTGCCTGAGCAGCGTTACCAGACTTACCAGGACGGTCGAGCGCTGCAGCGTCTGCAAGTACCCGACGACGTAACCGGCGCGGTGCTGTTCGCGCTGTCCGACCTGTCGCGCTTCGTCACCGGACAAGTAATCGCCGTCAACGGCGGCTTCGTCATGCATTGATTCGAATTGGACCAAAAAGGAGCGATTCCATGAGCGATATGTCGCAACAAGACCTGCACGCAACCAAGCGCAGCTGGGACAAGCCGGAAGGCGCCAGTTTCGAGCAATGGATGGATGGACGCATTGCGCGCTTTTCCACACGCAAGTACGACTGGAACGCATTGAAGTTCCAGGCCGATTACGACCAGAAATACCGCCGTGCGCAAATGCGTTACATCGGCACCGGCGGCACTGGCGTCAGCTCTGACACAGCCACGATTCCATCGGAACACTTCACGTTTTCGACCATGATCATCCCGGCCGGACACGAAGGCCCGCCGCATGTACACGTCGACGTCGAAGAGGTGTTCTTCGTCTTGCGCGGCAAGCTCAAGCTGGTGCTGGAAAAGGATGGCGAGCGCTACGAAACCATTTTGACCGATCGCGACGTCGTGTCGATTCCGCCCGGCGTGTATCGCGAAGAAATCAACATCGGCGAAGAGGATGCCTTGATGTGCGTGATGCTAGGTGCGGCCAAGCCGATCACGCCGACCTATCCGCCGGAACATCCGCTGGCGAAGATCAAGCGAGGATAAGGTGGCCGACATGGCGCCCCGCGCGATCTCACCGTTACGGACAGCCGATCTCGGCGAACGGCTGAGCCGGCTGGCGCGCGACTTCCCCTGCGCAAGTGCCGATATTGGCGACGGTCAGGTGTCGTACCGCACCTGCGGCAGCGGTCCAGTGCTTGTGCTATTGCACGGCATAGGATCGGGAGCGGCGTCATGGATGGATTGTGCGCTGACGCTGGCCGCCCAGCACCGGGTAGTGGCATGGGATGCACCCGGTTATGGCGCTTCCACCCGCCTGCCGCAGGAATCTCCGCTGGCAAGCGATTATGCGGAGCGCCTGTGGCGTCTGCTGGCAGCGCTCAATGTGAAAAGCTGCGTGTTGGTCGGCCATTCGCTGGGCGCGCTGATGGCTGCAGCCTATGCGGTGCGGTATGGCGCGACTGTGGAGAAGCTGGTGTTGCTGAGTCCGGCACAAGGATATGGCAGCGAAGCGAAAAAAGCCGAAGGCGCCAAAGTGGTACGCGATCGCTTGGCGGTGTTGGCCGAGCTTGGCATAGACGGCATGGCGGCCAAGCGTGCAGAGCGGCTGGTGTCCGAGCGCGCCGGCGAAGCAGCGCGTGCGTGGGTGCGCTGGAACATGGAGCAATTGCAC
>Ga0213872_10000190_pt1 | contig 54695 bp, 45 predicted proteins | sample VelepicomBERX_R2_FD_160071 | JGI IMG/M metagenome (GOLD analysis project Ga0213872, IMG submission 160071) | Rhizosphere microbial communities from Vellozia epidendroides in rupestrian grasslands, the National Park of Serra do Cipo, Brazil - RX_R2 | ecosystem: Host-associated > Plants > Roots >... | reverse complement strand
CGTCCACCTTCGAAGCCAGCCAGCGCGAGGTGGCCAAGCTCGAGGCCGCGCTCAAGGGCAACGCCGACGTCGTCGCCGTCACCAGCTATGTCGGCAACGGCAGCCCGCGCTTTTACCTGCCGCTCGACGCGCAGACGCCCAATCTGAACCTCGGCGAAATCATGGTCATGACCAAGGGCGGCGAGGCGCGCGAACGCGTGCGAACCAGGATCCAGTCGCTCTTCGAGACCGATCTGCCCAATGTGCGTGGCCGCGTGAACCGCCTGGAAAACGGACCGCCGGTGGGCTACCCCGTGCAGTTCCGCGTCTACGGCAACGACCTGGACCGGGTCCAGCAGATCGGTACGAAGGTGGCCGCCCTGATCCGCACGAACCCGAACGTGCGGCAGGTCAACCAGGACTGGGGCGAGCGTACCAAGCGGGTGCGCGTCGACGTCGACCAGGACAAGGCGCGCGCGCTCGGAATCACGTCGCGCCAGATCAAGCTGGCCCTGGAAACCTCGGTCTCGGGACTGCCCGTCACGCAGTACCGGGAAGGCGATCAGGACGTCGACGTCGTGGCGCGCCTGATCCAGCCGGAACGCACCGATCTCAACAACCTCAAGGACGCGAAGATCTACCTGCGCGACGGCAAGTTCATTCCGGTTTCGCAAGTGGCGCGCCTGACCCTGGACAGCGAAGACAGCCAGCTGTGGCGCCGCAATCGCGTGCCCACGCTGACAGTGCGGGCCGACATCGCCGGCGCCGAGGCCCCCGACGTCACGAACGCGCTGCTGCCCCAGGTCGAGGCCCTCGCCAAGACCCTGCCGCTGGGCTATGGCATCGACGTGGGCGGTGCGCTCGAGTCCAGCGAAAAGGCGCAGAAGTCGATCTTCGCCGTGATGCCGGCGACCGTCGTGGCCGTCCTCGTGCTGCTCATGCTCCAGCTTCAGGACATGAAGAAGATGTTCCTCGTGCTCCTGACGGCGCCGCTGGGCCTGATCGGCGTGAGCGCGATCCTCGCGGCGTTCAGGATTCCGTTCGGCTTCGTGGCGATGCTCGGCGTGATCGCGCTCGCCGGCATGATCATCCGCAACTCGGTGATCCTGGTCGTGCAGATCGACCAGGACGTCGCGGCCGGCGCGCCCCTGTGGAATGCCATCGTCGAATCGGCCGTGCGGCGCCTGCGTCCCATCGTGCTGACGGCCCTGGCGGCGATCCTCGCCATGATTCCGCTGACTCGATCGGTGTTCTGGGGTCCGATGGCCTGGGCCATCATGGGCGGCCTGGCGGTTGCGACCGTCCTGACACTGGTCTTCTTGCCCGCGCTGTACGCGACTTTCTATCGCGCGAAGCGGCCCGCGCATCGTTGATGCCCGGCACGACGATTTCTACCGAGGCAATCGAATGAAGACAACCATGCTTGCCCGCTGGGCAATTCTCGCGACGCTCGCGGCGCAGGCCGGCGCGGCGCACGCGATCGACCTGGTCGGCGCCTATGAGCAGGCGCTCAGGCACGACCCCGAACAGTTGGCAGCGAACTCCGCCGTCGTGGCCGGACGCGAGTCGGCGGTGCAGGGCGATGCGCTGCTGCGGCCGCGCGTCGCCCTGCAAGCCGGCGTAAACCGAATCGACGACCATATGTCGGGAAGTGTCCCGTCGTCGATCGCTGCGCTGGTCCCCTCGCACAGCTCCGGCACGGTACGCCAGGCGTCGATCGAAATCACCCAGCCGATCTACGACGCGGGCGCCGGCGCCGAGCGCCGGCAACTGAAGCAGCAGGCCTCGCTGGCAGAAACCGAGTTCGACCAGGCCCGGCAGGACTTGGCTCAGCGTGTTGCCGCGGCCTATTTCGGCGTCATCTCTTCGCAGGAATCGCTGCGCGTGACGCTCGCCGAGAAGGCCGCCATCGCCATGCAGCTCGAGCGCGCGCAGGCGCGATTCGATGTCGGACGCGGCAAGATCACCGACGTGGAAGAGGCTCGGGCACGCTACGACCAGATTCAGACCAAGGAGATCAATGCGCGCAACGTGGCCGAGCTTCGCCGTGCCCAGTTCAAGGAGACGACGGGCGCATCGCCGGACGAGTTGTCCGGCCTGGCGGCCGGCTTCGCCGCATCGCCACCCGACCCCGACAGCCTGCAGTCCTGGCAAGAGCGCGGCGAGGCGCAAAGCAATTTCGTGAAGGAGCGACAGGCGTCCCTTGCCATCGCGTCGGCCGAGGTCGACAAACATCGGCTGTCCGGCCGCCCCACCCTGAACGCGGTGGCGAGCTACTCGCCCAGGGGGCAAAGCGGCAGCCTGTCCCCTATCGGGTATCCGAGCAGCGATCGCACAGGGCTTGTCGGCTTGCAGTTCAACATGCCGCTGTACGCGGGTGGCGGGATGGATTCCCGAGAGCGCCAGTCATTGGCGCGCCGCGAGGAGGCCGAGCAGGAACTCGCGGCAGCCCAGCGCGACGTTCGCCTGCAGGTTCAGGATGCCTACCTGGCGGTTCGCATGGGCGTGTCCAGAATCGCCTCTTCGGAACAGTCCCTGATCTCTGCGCGCAGCGCGCTGGACGCCACGACGCTGGGCCGCGACGTTGGCACGCGCACCGAGCTCGATGTTCTGGACGCCCAGCAGCGAGCCTTTGCCGCTGAGTTCGATGTCGTGCAGGCACGCCTCGACTATCTGATGGGACGCATTCGTCTTTCCGCCGCCGTGGGTGAACTCGGCGAAGAACAGCTGCGCACCCTGGGCGCCTGGCTTTCCGCGCCCTGACCCATGGGTAGGTTCGCTCTGACCCGTCCGGATGACGGGGCACGCCGCTTGGCGCGCGGCCAAATCGTTCGCTGGGTGCAGCGCTCGGCGGTGATTGGCTCGGCCGTACTCACGGCGGCTTGCTCGACGGTCCACCCGTGGATCAATCGACCCATCGCCGAATCGTCGGCGGCGACGCCCGTCGCGGCGCTGTCGCCGGCCGAGACGGCGGCATCTTCGTCGCTCGTCGTCGCCGTCACCCTGTCCGGGGGCGGCGCGAGGGCGGCGGCATTCGGCCTCGGCGTTCTCGAGGAGCTCAAGGCCACGCGCTTCGAATGGGACGGTCGCTCGACCGACTTGCTCGACGAGGTCGGGCTGATCAGCGGCGTCTCCGGCGGGAGCGTGCTGGCCAGCTACTACGCCGCATTCGGCGACGAGGTCTTCAGCCGCTTCGGGCCTGATTTTCTGCTGGCCGACTTCCAGACCGGCCTCATACGCGACGCGCTGTCGCCGTCGACGCTGTACCGCATGACTTCACCCTGGTACGGCCGCGGCAATGCGTTCGAACAGCGACTTGACGGGGTCTTTCGCGGCATGACTTTCGGTGAGATGCAGGCGCGGCGCCCACGCCCCAAGCTGCTCGTGACGGCCACCGACCTGACGACGGGTGCGCCGTTCGAGTTCACGCCCGAACAGTTCGCGCTGATCTGTTCGGACCTGAGCAGCGTCCCGCTGTCGTTCGCCGTGGCTGCATCGTCGTCCGTACCCCTGCTATTCAGCCCGCTGACGGTGCGCAACTACGCCGGCAGTTGCCCGCAGGCCCTGAGCCCGCCTCCAGCGGCGTCGTCCGACGGCAATCTGTCGGCACGACTGCTCAGCTTGGTGGCCCAGAGCTACAGCAACGCCGCCGAAAGGCCCTACATCCACCTCGTCGACGGCGGCCTTGTCGACAACCTCGGCGTGCGGGGTCTGCTGGAGCGCACGACGGCCGGAGGATCCTTCGACGCCAGCTTTCGCGGCGTGAAGCCGGGCACGGTTCGCCAGATCGTGCTCATCAGCGTCAATTCGGAGCGCGATACGGCCGAGCGGATCGACAGCCGCGACGAAGTACCGGGGACGCGCCAGGTCCTCGACTCGCTCGTCTTCGGCGCTGGATCGCGTCTGACGGCCGAAACGACGGCCAGGGTCGACGACGTGGCGCGCCGCATGAGCGAGCAGATCAGGAGCGAGAGGGACCGGCCCGGCAGCCCGTTTGCGCCGGACGCAGAAGTGCATGTCATCAGCGTCAGCTTGCGTGACCTGCAGGACCGTTCGCTGCGACGCGGCCTGCTTAACGTACCGACGGCGTTGACGATCTTGCCGATTCAGGTCGAACAACTCGAGCGCGCAGGGCGCGAGGTCGTTCGCGAGTCGCCTGCGTTCCAGCGTCTCCTGCGCAGCCTTGGCGCCGGCGCACCGGACGCTGTACCGCCCAGGACCGCAGATCCCGGCCCGGTCACAGCGGGCGGCGTGGCTGCGGCTTCCTGATTGCCCCGACCGACGGGGGCGGCAGGGTCTCGGCCAGCAGCCCCGGCGCTGCGATCTCGATGGCAGCGATCGGCTTGTAGGCGATGCGCTCGGCTGTCCTGGCGTCGACGCCGAGCGCGCGCATCGCCGCAGCCGCGGTCTGCTCCGCGAAGTCCGCCACGCAATCCGGTTCAAGCATCGAGCGCGTCGCGCCCAGCACGGCTCCCGTCACGATGTTCAAGGCCAGGGCGATTGGAAGCGGCTTGAAGCGTTCCTGGCGGATGCCCTCCTCCAGGTCCCGGCGCACATAGTCGAAGAGCACGGACCCTTCGGTGCCCGGCCAGCCCATGCGCGCCAGGCAGCTTGCGGCAAGAGGGTGGGCGATGGCCAGCCGGGCGACGACCCGGATACCGCAAGCAACGCGCTCGGCCGGATCGGCGCGGCCCAGAACGACTGGCTCGGCCACGCGGATCAGCCCGTTGGCGATCTCGACTGCCAGCTCGCTCAGCAGCGCGTCGGGCGACGGGAAGTATTTGTAGAACGTGCCGCGCGACACCCCCGCCTGTGCGATCACCTCGTCGATCGACACGGCCCCGGGCCCCGACGCCGCCACGCGCGACATCGCGCCTGCCAGCAACCTGGCGCGCATGCGCTCCCTGCGCTCGGCGGCCACACGTTGGCGATGATCCTTGACTTCCATCGGGCCGATTGTGCCGCGACACGGTCGTGAATGCGACATTCTTGTCATGATGACGGACCGCCCAATTTGAGTTCGGGGAGCGTCTGCTCGAGACGCGCGCAGTCAGGGCAGGCGCCGGCGAAGACCTTGGCAACCATGCCCGGGGGCAACACTCGGAAAAATCGGTACCGCAACTCCGGCGGCGTTTACTTTCTTCGCGTCATTTGTCACGCTGGCCGCAGCTCCGCTGACCCGACCCGTCGGCGCGCCCGCCAAGAATTCCGTTTCCCGCTTCGGACAGGTGCACGATGCTGGCACGCTGCATCGCAGCACCTGCCCGAGGCCGACAGCGTCACGCCCAACCACTTCGGAGGTGCCACGTGAACGAGACCGCATGTTTCCCGGAGGCTCCGGGCCCCTTGGCGGGGGCGGATCTTCCCCCACGCCGTGGAACGCCGGCCATGGCCGCAATGGCCACGCTGCCCCTCGCCGCATGCGGCGGTGGGGGCGGTGGCGCCTCCACTGCCGGGACGAGCTCGGGCGGCTCCGGCAATGGCGGGACGGGCGGCGGCAGTGGCGCGGGCGCCGCCGGATCGGCGGCCTTGAGCGCGGCGCAAGCCTCGCGCTTTCTGGCGCAGGCGGCGATCGGCTACGGCAAGGCGGACATCACCGCGTTGACCGCCGGCACCATCGATGCGTGGCTGAGCAGCCAATTCTCGATGCCGCGACCGCAGAAGTTCTGGGACTTCCTGCTGGCGAATGGCTACGACGCTGCGGCCAACATCCACACCACGAACGGCATGGACCCGATGGTCTGGTCCCAACTCATGGGCAGCAGCGACGTGCTGCGCCAGCGCGTCGGCCTGGCCCTCCTGGATCAGTGGGTGGTCAGCGTGGACGGGTTGAGCGGAGATTGGCGCGCCTTCACCATGGCCGCCTACCTGGACGTGCTCTGGGACAACGCTTTCGGCAACTACCGAGACCTGATGGAGGGCGTCTCGACGAGCGTGGCCATGGGCCTGTATCTCACCTTCCTCGGCAGCGTGAAGGCCAATCCCGCCACCGGCTCCATACCCGACGAGAACTACGCGCGCGAGCTGATGCAGCTGTTCACGATCGGGCTCTACCAGCTCAACATGGATGGGAGCCAGGGCCTGTCGGGCGGCAGCCCCGTGCCCACCTATGCGCAGGCAGATGTTTCGCAGCATGCGCGGGTGTGGACGGGCTATACCTACGCCGCCACGGATGGCAGCACGCCGGACCGGCTGAAGCAGCCGATGACCGTCAACGCCGCCGAGCACGAGAGCGGTGCCAGCAGCTTCCTGGACATCGACATTCCCACCGGCGCCGATGCCGCGACGGCACGCAAGCTCGCCCTCGACGGGCTCTTCAACCACGCGAACGTGCCGCCTTTCGTGAGCCGGCAGTTGATCCAGCATCTCGTGACCAGCAATCCCTCGGCCGCCTACATCTCGAGGGTGGCCCAGGTGTTCGCCGACAACGGCAGCGGCGTACGCGGCGACATGCAGGCCGTGATCCGCGCCGTGCTGACGGACCCTGAGGCCCGCGACGACTCGCAGGTCTCGAGCACCACCTTCGGCCGGCTGCGCGAGCCGGTGGTGCGGCTCGTGCAATGGGCGCGTGCCTACGGTGTCACGTCGCCGACCGAGGCCTGGCCCTTCGGCAACACATCGTCGTCCGCCAACCGGCTGGGCGAGGGCGTGGGGCACGCCCCCAGCGTGTTCAACTGGTTCCGGCCGGGCTACACGCCTCCCGGCACGGCCATCGCCGCTGCCGGGCTGGTGGCGCCTGAGTTTCAGGTGACCAGCGAACCTTCCCTGATCGCGTACGTGAACTACATGCAAGCGGTGATCGCGAACGGCGCCGGAGAGGCCAAGGCGGACTACAGCGCGCTCGCGGCCATCGCCGGCGACAGCCAGGCGCTGCTCGACGAGCTCAACCTGGTGCTGGCGGCCAACCAGATCAGCCCGGCCACGGTCGCCCAGATGAAGACGGCGCTGGACACCATCGCCACCGGGACCAGCGCGGGCCTGACCAACCGGATCGTGGCTGGCTTGGTGCTGGTGATGGCCGCGCCCGAATACCTCGTGATGCGCTGAAGGAGTACGACCATGACGCTCGATGCCGCGCGCCGCGCCTTCCTTCAGCGCGCGGGTGCGCTGTCCCTGGCCGGCTCGGCAGCGCCCTTTGTCCTGAACCTCGCAGCCATGGGCGAGGCCGCTGCCGCCAGTGCATCGGATTACAAGGCGCTGGTGTGCGTGTTCCTCTACGGGGGCAACGACTATGCCAACACGCTCGTGCCCTACGACAGCGCGCAGTACGGCGTTTACGCCGCACAACGGCCCGGGCTGGCTTACCCGCCATCCGCGCTGACGTCCACCGTGCTCACGCCCTCCGTCGCGCTCCCGGGCGGCGCGCAGTACGCGCTGGCGCCGGAACTGGCCAAGCTCCTGCCCATTTTCAACGCGGGCAAGATGGCGGTGATGCTCAACGTCGGCACATTGGTGCAACCCACCACCAAGGCCCAGTACCAGGCCGGCAATGTCCGGCTGCCGCCCAAGCTGCTGTCCCATAACGACCAGCAGAGCTACTGGCAGGCCTCTTCCCCCGAGGGCGCCGCCTCGGGGTGGGGTGGCCGCATCGGCGACCTGCTGCAGTCCGGCAATGGCACCGCCACGCTGACCTGCATCAACGTGGCAGGGAATGCGGTGTTCCTGACGGGCCGCGCCGCGGTGCAGTACAGCGTCACGCCCGGTGGCCCGATTGCGCTCAACGCCCGCAACAGCCTGCAGGGTTCGAGCGCCGCGGGCACGCTGCTGCAAAGCCTGATCCGCGGCGGTGGTCCGCATGAATTCGAGTCGGCGCTGGGCGCGATTGGCGCAAGAGCGCTTGACCTTTACTCGCAGGTCTCCGGCGCCTTGGGCCAGGCGCCCGCCACCGCCACGCCGTTTCCCGCCGCGGCGGACCCGCAAAGTTCCCTGGGCGCACAGCTGCAGGAGGTGGCTCGGCTCATTTCGGTGAGCAGCCAGCTGGGCGCACGGCGGCAGGTGTTCTTCGTGTCGACCAGCCGATTCGACACGCACGACGGGCTGGTCACGCTGCATCCCACCCTGCTGACCAATCTGGCCGATGCGCTTCGCGCTTTCTACGACACGACGGTGGAGTTGGGTGTGGCCTCGCAGGTCACCACCTTCACGGGCTCGGACTTCGGCCGTGCCCTGACCGCAAACAACGATGGGACCGACCACGGCTGGGGCAGCATGCACTTCGTGCTCGGAGGGGCAGTCAATGGCGGACGCTACTACGGCATCAACCCCGTGCTCGCGAATGGCGGCCCGGATGACATTGGCCAGGGTCGGCTGATTCCGACCATGGCCGTCGACCAATATGCCGCCACATTGGCGAGCTGGTTCGGCGTGTCGACGTCCGACCTCGCCAGCGTGCTGCCCAACGTCGGCAACTACGCAGGCAGCGCGCTGGGTCAGAACTTGGGATTTGTCTAGGGCCTGTCGAGCGCCGGGGCCGCCGCGCTGCCGTTGCGGCCGCGCGATCGATCGGCGCCTCAGCGGATGTCGATCTCGTTGTCCGGCAGCACGACGATCACCATGCCGAACGCGCCGAGGGTCGCCAAACGCTGACCGAACCCGGTGTAGGACGCGACGCCGATCGAGTGATAGTCCTGCTGCAGGGCCGCGAGCCCGCCCAGGCCCAGCGAGCCGGCGACCGGGTTGATCGCCTCGAAGCGGCTCTTGAGCGCGGCGCGGTGGCGCTCGACGCCGGGGTTGGACAGCAGCGCCGCCACGAGGACGACGGCGACGACGAGCAGCGATTTCATGGCTTTGTTCATGGGACGCCAGTGTGCCCCACCGCGCCCCTCAAGCGCCGAAACTGTCGCCTTCAAGGGACCGCCGCGCGCGCCGGCTTCGGCACGCGATCGCGCAGGCGACCAGCGATGTCGTGAAGCCCGGCAGCCCCACGCCCAGCGCGCGGAACACATGGGACCAGAAGCGCTGCGCGTCGGCGCCGAGGGCGGCCCACCAACGTTCGCCGGCCGAGCCCAGCGCCGCGACACCGGCCAGGACCAGCGCCGGCAAGGTCCCGACCCGAAACAGCCCGGCCCAGGTCGCTTGCATGTCTTCTCCTCGTCGGAAGCGGAAGCGCCGCGCTCAGCGCTGCGCGCGCGAACGGCGCCGCACGACCGCGCCGACCGCGAGCGCGCCGCCCAGCAGCAGGGTCGCGCTCGCAGGCTCGGGCACGGCAGCGGCGGCGTCGTAGTAGAACGCACCGCCGACGCTGTCCTGCATCTCGATGTTCGGGTTGGTCTGGTAGCCCGAGTTGTTGTAGAAGTCCTGGGCATCGACGTAGCCGCCGTTGCCGCTCCTGGCCAGGAAGCTCCAGTTCGCGTTGAACGCGCCCTGGACCTGCAGGACGGCGCCCAGGCTCGGGTCCAGGCCCAGCGAGCTCGCCGATGTCAGCGCGAGCGGGTTGTTCGAGGTATCGGTGACGTGGAGCACGAACTCGGTTGACACCGCGACCTGGCCGACGTTGTAGGTCGGCAGCGTCGTCGCCCCGGTCCAGACCGCGACGCCCGCGGCCAGATTGCTCAAGCCGGCGTTGTAGCTGAGCACCTCGTACTTGCCGTCCATCGACAGGCTCGGTCCGGCCGGGCTCCAGTCCGACGGGTAGTCGCCGATCGCGTAGTACAGATTGCTGTAGGCGCTCGGGTCGAAGCCGCTGTAGGACCAGGTGCTGCCGCCCGCCGCGATGTCGGAGCCGCCGCCCGAGTAGTTCGTACCGCCCGGCGCGGGAAAACCCCCGGGGGCGAGCACGGGCGTGGCCAGCGCGGCGGCGGGCAGCGCGGCGACGGCGACGCAGGCAAGGCTGCGGGACAGGCGTTTCAGGTTCATTTGGCCTCCGTGGGACGACGGATTCGGGGAGTGGGTGACGCGAGGATAGGAGGGCGGCGTGGCGGCGCCCATAGTGCAGTTGCACTAGGGCCGGAAAGCCCGTCGAAGGCGATTGCGTGGGACCTCCAATTGACGCGGGCGGTGCGCACCCAATAATCGGCCGCACAAGAATTCGATGGCGCCAACGGGAGGCCGACGTGGGCATCGATGCCGATGAGATCGTTCAGCTGTATGCGCTCGCGTCCGAACTGCCGGTCGAACGGTTTGCCGGCCAGGCCCTGGCCCTGCTGCGCCGACACCACGCCTTCGACACGGCGTTCTGGTGCAACGCGAGAGCCGACCTCGGCCGCGGGGAGCTGGTGCCGACGGCCATTCACCTGGAGGGTCTCGACGACGTGTTCGTCGACGCCTGGGCGCGCGAGGTCGCGGTCGACCCGGCGCTCACCCAGACCCGCGCGCGCCCGGGCGAGGCGCTGCGCCTGGATGTCGACGCGACCTATGCGCAATTCGAGGAGGCGCGGCGGATTTTTCGGTGCAGTCGCCTGCGCACCTTCAGTTTCGGCCTGACCCAGGGCTTCGCGCCGGGCGACGTCCAGTTCGTCAGCCTCTATCGCGAAGCGCAGCGGTTTTGCGACGACGCCGAAAAAGCCTCGTTCGAGGCGCTGCTGCCCCACCTGCGCCTCGCCTGGAAGCTCAACCTGGCGCTCGACGAAGCGCCGGCGACGCCGCGCGGCGAGAGCGACGGCGTCTGGTGCGTCGCCGCCCGCGCGAGCGGCGTCATCGTCCGTGCCCAGGCCGCGTTCCGGGCGGCCCTGGCGGCGGACTTCGGCGTCGACGCACGTGCCGAAGTGCTGCCCCGCCCGCTACAGGCCGCAGGCGCCGGCACGGCCGGCCTGTGCGCGGTCACGCGGGACCATGTGTACCGGGTGCGTTGCCTGCGCGGCCATGTGTTCGTGGCCGCGACCCGTCACCGCCACGCGTCCCGCCTCACGCCGCGCCAGTACGAAACCGCCCGGCACTACGCGACCGGGCTTTCGCACAAGCAGGTTGCGGCGCGCCTGGGCGTCGCGCCGAGCACGGTGCGCAATCTGCTGGCCGGCGCCTTCGCGCGCCTGGGCGTGGGCTCGCGGCACGAACTGGCGCGCTGCCTCGCCCACGGCGAGCCTCCCCGTCCGATGGGCTGAGCGGCGCGGCTCAGGCCGCGTCCTGCGCGTCGGCGGCCTTGGCGCGGCGGCGGCGGTTGACGGCGGCACCGAGCAGCACCAGCGGCACCGACAGGCCCGGCATCGCCGGGGCGAGCGTGTGCAGCGCATCCCCCCAGCGACGCTGCGTGCCGGCGTCCAGGCCCGCCCACCAACGGTCGCCGGCCGCGCCCACCCAGGCAACGCCGACCACGAGCGACACCGGGATCGTGAGCGCGATCAGGCCAGCGCCCAGGGCGGCGAGCAGGATTTGGCGCGGTGAGCGCGGCGGACGGTAGGCCATGGCCGCGATCTTCGCATCGTGGCAGCGCGGCGGCGCTCCCCCGAGCGAACGAGTGCCGCCCAAGCCTTGCGCTGCATCAAATGCCGGCCGCCCGGGAGCCGGGCGCGCGGTGCGGGTGCGCCGCCGAAGGGATCGGGACTTTCCCGCTGGTGCGGCGCAGGCCGGCGCTGCGCTGCCCGGGGCGGACCGCCGCGCTCGGTGTCTGCACCTAGTCCGTTGGAATCAGCCCCGCGGCATTGGCGACTTGGGGCGGTCACCGCCGCCGGTCATCCTGCACGGGTCAACGTTCTGTTCAATCAAGAGGTCCTCCATGCAGACGCTCACTCCGCGCGGCGCTCGCGTCGCCTGCGCCATCGCCATGGCCATCGCATCGACGCTTGCCGGCGCCCAGACGACCGACACGGTCGTGCTGAGCTTCGCCACCGTCGGCGACTCGCGCCAGGACAACGCCAAGCCCGACCCCTCGCAGCTCCCCCTGACCGGCCAGGACAAGATCTGGCTGCAGAACACCAAGGCCTTCGGCCGCATCCTGCGCGAGATCGCCGCGAAGAAGGCGAACCTGCTGTTCTTCAACGGCGACATGGTGCTCGGCTACGGCAACGCCTCGCCGTCGAGCAACGTGAGCGACGTGAATTCGGTGATCAACTCCGACCTCGTGCGCTTCTACACCGAGTACGCGTACTGGCGCGGCATGGCCGCGACGCTGATGGAGACCGGCACCTACGTCGTGCCGGTGCCCGGCAACCACGAGACGCAGTGCCGCACCGCGCTCGCCGCCCCGTCGATCAACGCGACGACCGGCGTCTACGTGCCGCAGGTCGTCTGCGGCACGCTCGTGAACGGCGTCGACACGCTCGGCAGCGTGAACGGCGGCAAGAACGCGCTCGCGCAGAACGAGAACGCGTTCCGCGCGAACATGGGCGACCTGATCATCGACCAGTCGCGCCTGCCCGCGATGCTGCCGAACGGCCTGACGCTGGCGAACGTCGACCTGAGCGACCACGCCTCGCTCGACTACCCGTTCATCAGCGGCAACGCGAACGTCACGGCCGCCGCGCCGCAGAACCAGCTGTCGTTCAGCTTCGACGTCGGCACGACCCATTTCGCCGTCATCAACAACGACGTCTCGGGCGGCAACGACAACACCGCGCCGGTGAACTGGCTGACGGCCGACTTCGCCGCGGCGCGCCAGCGCGGCGCGACGAACTTCTTCGTGTTCGGCCACAAGCCCGCCTACACCTACAACTACGCCGGCAACGGCGGCGCCGCCGCGGGCCTCGACGCGAACGCGTACACGACGGCGAACCGCGACGCGTTCTGGGCCGTGATCCAGGCCTACAACGCAACCTATTTCTGCGGCCACCAGCACACCTTCAACATGAGCCAGCCCCAGCCCGCGCCGAGCGGCAGCGCGCTGCCGGCGGCGTGGCAGGTCGTGGTCGGCTCGGGCGGCTCGCCGTTCGACCCCAAGTCCTCGGCCTCGGGCCTCGCGCCGACCGACCGCGACTACGCCTACGCGATCGTCAACGTCTACCAGAGCGGCAACGTCGTGATCAGCGCCTACGGCTTCACCTCGGCCTACGGCCCGACCAAGCTGATCGCCCAGACGACGCTCGCGCCGCTGTAAGCGCGGCCGCCGCCCCCACTTCCGGAGTGCCAAGAACATGAAGACCGCCCTCACCGCCCTGACGCTCGCGCTCGCCGCGGCCCTGCCCGTCGCCGCCCAGGCGCAGACGACCGTGTTCAACACCGGCACGCCGGTCGGCCCCGTCGTCGGCAATTCGATCGGGATCGATCCGCAGGACTGGATCGCCGAGAGCTTCACGCTGACGCAGGCGACGACGATCAGCAGCATCATGGCTTACGTCGCATCGTCGCAACCGTCGACCGACATCGGCCAGACCTACACGATCGCGCTCTACGGCAGCCGGTCGAGCAAGGCCGGCCTCGTGCCGAACTACAGCGGCCCGGCCTCGCAGCTCGACGCGTTCAGTCAGACCTACGAGGTCGACGGCTGGTCTGGCCCGTCGGGCCTGAGCTTGAACCTTGCGGCCGGCTCCTACTTCGTCGCCGTCGAGGCCGACGCCAACGACGGCGTCCTGAACCTCGTGGTGCCGAACGGCGTGAGCACCCTGCCGAGCGCGGTCGCCCAGTACAACGGTGGCAACAGCTACGTCGCCGACCCGGCGATCGCGAGCGACGCGTTCGGCCTGCGCGTGACCGCGGCCGTGCCCGAGCCGAGCTCGCTGGCGCTGCTGCTCGCGGGCCTCGGCCTCACGGCTGTCATCGTGCGGCGCCGGCGCGGCTGAGACAATTCGAGTCCTCTTTTCCTGAGCTTGCGGAACGCGCGGTCCCCGGCCGCGCGACCCGTTTTTTACCGATGCAAACGCCTGGCCTGAAGTACGGCGCCGTCGCCGCGCTCGTCGCGACCGTGCTCGCGCTGCCGATCGCGCTGTCCTACGCCTGCTCGGGCGAGGCGCTGCCCGAGATCGGCACCGAGCTCTACCACCCGCTCGCCTACGGCGACCGGCCGACCGTCGAGGACCTGCAGGCGCTCGGCCGCCAGATCTTCTTCGACCCGAGCCTGTCGGCCTCGGGCAAGCAGTCCTGCGCGAGCTGCCACGACCCGCGCCACGCCTACGGCGCGCCGAACCGCCTGCCCGTGCAGCCGGGCGGCCCGAACCTGGACCGCCTGGGTTTTCGCAACACGCCGTCGCTGACCTACCTGCATTCGCCGGTCGCGTTCACCGAGCATTTCTACGAGTCCGAGCCCGGCAACAGCAACGGCGACGACGAGGGCCCGACCGGCGGCCGCACCTGGGACGGCCGCGTCGACACCGGGCACGACCAGGCGCTGATGCCGCTGCTCGACCCGAACGAGATGGGCAACCGCGACCCGCGCGAACTGCTCGGCCACCTCACCCACGCGGCCTACGCCGCGCGCTTCAAGGCGCTGCTCAGCGCGCCCGGCGAGAACGTGTTCGACGACCCCAAGGCGAGCGTCGCGTGGATGACCGTCGCGCTCGAGGCCTTCGAGGGCTCGGCGCCCGACTTCCACGCGTTCACGAGCAAGTACGACGCCTATCTGCGCGACGAGGTCGAGCTGAGCCCGGCCGAGCTGCGCGGCCTCGCGCTGTTCAACGACATGAAGAAGGGCAATTGCGCGAGCTGCCACACGAGCAGCCACAAGAACCCGGCCGGCCACCTGCCGCTGTTTACCGACTTCGGCTATGTCGCGCTCGCCGTGCCGCGCAACGCCGCGCTGCCCGCGAACCGCGACCCGGGCTTCCACGACCTCGGCCTGTGCGGCCCGCTGCGCAAGGACCTCGCGACCCGCCCCGAGTACTGCGGCCTGTTCCGCACGCCCTCGCTGCGCAATGTCGCGCGCAAGCAGAGCTTCTTCCACAACGGCGCGATGCACTCGCTGCGCGACGTCGTCGCCTTCTACGCGACGCGCGACACCGACCCCGCCAAATGGTACGGCCGCGACGCGGCCGGCAAGCCGCTGCGCTACGACGACCTGCCCGAGGCCTACTGGGCCAACGTCAACGCCGACGCGCCGTTCAAGCCGCTGCCGGGCGGCCGGGCGCGCCTGAACGCGCGCGAGATCGACGACATCGTCGCGTTTCTCGGCACGCTGTCGGACGGCTACACGGCCTACAAGCCGCGCGTCGCCGCGTCGGGCGCGCAGCTCGCGCAGGCGCCGGCGCGGCCGGCGACGGCAACGCACTGAGGACCGCGGGCCCGGCGCGCCATCGGGTCAGTGCATGTCCAGGTCGACCCAGATCTCGAAGTAGCTGTCGATGCCCTTGAGCTCGGGCGGCGGCGCCGGGTAGTTGCCGGACTCGACCGAGTGCACCGCGGCGCGGTCGACGAGACCCATGCCGCTCGGCGTGATCACGTGGACGTTCAGGGGCGTCGTGCCGTGCAGCGTGAAGCCGACGCGTGTCCTGCCCTTGAAGTCGACGGCGCGGGCGGCCGCGGGGTAGACGAACGCGGCCTGCGCCGCGGCCTTGACCCGGGCCTGGTACTCGGGCGACGGACCGGCCGGCGCGGGCGCCGGCGGCATCGGCTTGGGCGCCGGTGCGGCGACCGGAACCGCGGCGGCCGGCGGGGTCGGCGGCGTCGGCGCGAGCACCGGCGGCGCCGGAGCGGGCTCGGGTGCCGGCGCGGGCGGCGGCGGCACCGGGCTCGGCTCGGCGCGCACCACATGCTGCGGCGTCGGCGGCGGCGGGACCGGCGCGGGTTGCGGCGGCGGCGGGGCGACCGGCTCGGGCGCCGGCGCGGCGACCTCGATCACGAGCGGCACGGGCCGCAGCGGCGGCTCGGCCGGGTGCAGCGCCCACCATGTCAGCAGGCCGCCGACGCCGAGGGCTTCGATCGTGAACGCGGCGCCGAAGGCCTGCCAGCGCGCGCGGGGAGCGGGTCGGGTCATGGGCTGGCGACACTGCGGGCCGCGAGGCCGATCTGGCTTGCGCCGCCCTGGCGGACCGCGTCGATCGCGCCCATCAGCTGCTGCAGCGTGACCTGCGCGCCGCCGGCGATCGTCACGGCCAGGTGGGCCGGGTCGCGCGAGCGCACGAGGCCGCTGAGCTCGGCGTTGCCGAGCTGACGGCCGTCGACGAAGAAGCTGCCGTCCTCGTGGACCTCGACGAGCAGCTTGGGCGCCGGCATCTTGGTCGCCGTGCTGCTCGTGGGCAGCTTGCTCACATGCCCCGAGGTCGGGATCATGCGCAGCGTCATCATCGCGAAGAACACCAGCAGGAACAGCATGATGTCGATCATCGGAATGATCTCGATGCGCGCCTTGCGCGTTTCGAAGTAGCGCATGGTCGATCAGGCCAGCTTGAGGTTCGCGGCGCCGGCCGCCTCGGGGTCGAGGCGGTTCAGCAGCATCAGCTTGAGCGTCTCCAGCTGGTGGACGATCACGCGCACGCGCGTCGTCAGCCAGTTGAAGAACAGCAGGCCGAGCATCGCGATGAACAGGCCGCAGGCGGTCGCGACAAGGGCCTCGGCGATGCCGCCGGTGACCTGGGTCGCGCCGTTCTGCACGTCGTCGAGGACCGAGAACGCGTGGAACATGCCGATGATCGTGCCGAACAGGCCGAGCAGCGGCGCGAGCGTGATCACGGTGTCGAGCACCCACAGCGAGCGGTCGAGCAGCGGCACCTCGTGCATCAGCGCTTCCTCGAGATGGCCGGCCGCGGCGTCGCGGCCGGCGCGCGGATCCTCGCCGTCCATCACGCGGATCAGGCGCGCCTGCGGCTGGCCCGCGTGGCGCTCGAGCAGCGCCCGCGCCGCGGGGCCGCCGAGGGCCGGGTCCTCGCGCAGCGCGCGCATCAGGTCCTCGCCGGCCTGCTGCATGTGCAGCAGGTAGCGGCTGCGCTCGATGATCACGGTCAACGCGATCAGCAACAGCAGGGCCATCAGGTAGAGCGTGCCGCCCGAGCCGTTGCAGATCTCGATGAGCTTGGTGATGTTCATGGCGATTCGATCCGTTTCTCAGTCAGCTCAGAAGTCCAGGCGACCCGACACCGTGTAGCTGCGCGGCGCCTGCCACTGGAACTGCGAGCTCGGGGTCGCGAGCGGGCCCGTCGTCGCGACGAGGCGCTGGCTGTTCGTCAGGTTGAACACGCTGAACTGCACGCGCAGCGCCTTGGCCCAGGTCGAGCCGAGGCTGCCGAAGGTGTAGGCGACGTTGAGGTCGGTGTCGTCGATGCGCGGCAGCTGGCCGCCGAGCTTGTTGTTCAGCTGCTGGCCGATGCGCTTGAAGATCAGCGACGCGTCCCAACCCGCGTGGTTGTAGAGCAGGCCGAAGGCGCTCGTCATGTTCGGCGCGTTCGGCACTTCGCCCGTGGGCTGGCCCGAAGCGGCGTTGTTCGAGTCGTAGTAGGCGCTGTTGATCGTGTAGTTCGCGTAGGCCGACACGCCGTAGCCGATCACGTAGGTGCTCTCGAGCTCGACGCCCTTGTACACCGCGCCGCCGGCGTTGATGTACACCGGGTTCGCGTTCGTGCCCGTGTTCAGCTGCATGTTGTTCATGTCGATGTAGTACACGTCGGCCGACGCGGTCAGGCGGTCGGCCTTGTGCACCCAGCCAAGCTGGTAGTTCGTCGTTTCCTGGGCCGCGGGCGGCGTTGCCGTGGCCGAGCCGACGCCGAGGAACGGCACCTCCATGCCCTTCGCGTACTGCGCGTACAGCGAGTCGTTGTCGCCGAGGCGCTCGTTGACGGTCAGGTAGGGCAGGTGCGCGTGGTAGGTGTACTGATAGTCCTGCGGCACGAGCGCCTTCTGGTTCATGTCGGAGCGCAGGCCCATGTGGTAGTACATGGTCTTGAAGCCCGGCGTGACGGTGAGGCCCGGCGCGACGGCCCATTCGAACTCGGCGAAGGGCTGGACCTGGTTCCAGCGCGAGTCCTGGCGGTCGAAGTTGCTCGAGGTCACGACGCCGGTCGGGTAGGCGCTCGTCGCGCCCGGCAGCTCGGTGCCCGTGGTCAGGTCGGCCTCGAGGTTATGGCGCTCGGTGTTCGAGCCTTCGTACCAGAAGCCCAGGCGCAGCAGGCCCGCGTCGAACTTGCGCGTGGTCTTGAACACGTCGCCCCAGACGCGGTATTCGTTGAGCTTGTAGTAGCCGGCGATGTCGCCGTTCGGCAGCGTGTGCTTGACCTTCTTCAGGTCCGTGTAGACGAGCGACAGGTCGCCGCCGGGCATGTACTGCGACGGATCCTGGCCGGCGACGGTGTTGTTGATGTACGAGTAGGTGTAGAAGTTGTTGTCGAGCTCCCAGCCCGACGCGAGGCTGCCCTGCAGGCGCACGTACTCCATGTCCGTCTGCTTGGACTGGAAGTTGAAGTTCTTGTACGACTGGCTCGCCGGGTCGTTGCTCAGCGAGAAGTTCCGGCCGAGTGCCGCGCCCTGGGCGGCCGTCGCGCCGCTCGCGTTGTCCGGGGTGTAGGTCTTGACGTCGGCGATGCTCGTGAACGCGGTCAGCAGGAAGTTCGCGCCCAGCGGCAGCTCGTACTTGGCCGTGAAGTTCTTGTTGACCTGGCCCGCGTCGCTCAGATAGCCGGCCGAGCTCATGTGCTGGAGGTTGAGCTGGATCGTCGAGTCGTTGCCGAGGCGGCCGCTCTCGTACGAGACGCCCTCGAGTTCGGTGTCCCAGCGGCCGTAGGCCGCGTAGACGCTGGTCTTGCGCGTCTCCGACGGCGCCTTCGAATAGATGTTGACGCTGCCGCCGTAGGTCGAATAGCCGATATTGCTCGCGTTGCCGGGGCCGCGCTCGATGACCATGCCGCCGATCACGGCGGTCGGGAAATAGGCGGTCGAGTGGTGCGTCGGGCCGTTCGTGTCGCCGAACGGGATGCCGTCGAAGGTCACGTTGTATTCGCCGTCCTGGAAGCCACGCAGCGTCATCTTCTGGTCCGACAGGCCCGGGCCGTTCGTCGCGGGCATCGACGCGATGCTCGGGGCGATGCCGAGGATGGTGTTGAAGTTGCCGGTCGGGGGCGTCGAGTTCTCGATGAACGCGCGCGAGATGAAGGACTGCGGCTCGGTCGTGCTCAGGTTGGCCTGCGAGGGCGCGACGGCCGAGGCCGTGCCGCTCTGCGCGCTGACCGAGGTCGTCGTGGCGGCGCCGCTGCCGCTCGTGCCGCCGATCGTGCCGAGGTCGACGGTCTGGCCCGCTGCCGGGGTTTGCGGTTGCGTCGTCTGCGCCTGCGCGGCGGCCGAGGCGGCGGCGAGCGCGAGCAGCGTGATCCAGGTCTTACGGGGAAGCGGGCAAGCGAAATTCATGATGGCCTTGAAGGAGGAGAAAGAAAGCTGAGTTATGGGGTGCCGCAAAAGCCGGCGACTGTAAAAATCGATTGCGACAAAACAGTTACACGCAGAATGAACCGATGTTGTTTTGCACTTAGCCTTCTTCCTAACGTCTTCTTAACGACGATCTAACTAGCCTGCCGCCCGCTCACGTCCCCGCCCCTGCCGTAAAGCCCGTCTCATGCATGCATCCGAGCGCATCGCGCGCCACCTCGTTCCGCGCTGCTTCGCCGCCGCCACCGTCGCGATCTACGCGCTTTCCTGTTTAACGCCGGCGATCGCCGCGGCGGACGAAGCGCGCATCGCGACGACCTCGCCGGTCGTGCTGCGCCTCGCGACTGTCGGCGACAGCCGCGGCGACCCCAAGGCCCACGGCCTCGACGGCGCCGACCGGCGCTGGGTCCAGAACACCGCGGTGCTCGCGCGCATGCTCGACGAGATCTCGGCCGACCGCGCGCAGGTGCTCGTGTTCAACGGCGACATGGTCATGGGCTACACGCGCGACGCCGTCCAGCTCGAGCGCGAGTACGCGTACTGGCGCGGCATGGTCGCGCCGCTGATCGAGCGCGGTACCTACCTGCTGCCGGTACCCGGCAACCACGAGATGCAGATGCCGACGCCGCAGGCCTCGGGCAAGTCGCGCAAGCTCGCCCAGCCCGAACTCGTCGACGCATGGCGCGCGAACATGGGCGACCTGATCCTCGACACCGAGCGCTGGCAGCGCGCGACCGGCGTCGCCCCGACCGCCTGGGACCTCGCGAACGCGCCGGCCCCCGGCAGCGACGGCATCAGCAGCTCGCAGCTGCAACTCAGCTATTCCTTCGACTCCGGCATCGTGCATATCGCCGTGATCAACACCGACCCGGTCGGCCACGACGGCGCGGCGCCGGTCGAATGGCTCAAGCGCGACTTCGCGGCGGCACGTGCGCGCGGCGCGAAGCGCTTCTTCGTGTTCGGCCACAAGATGGCGTATTCCTACGCGTTCTCGCAAAAGCTCGCGAACGACGAAACCGGGCTCGACGAGCGGCCGGCCGAGCGCGACGCTTTCTGGGACCTCGTCGAGGCCTACGGTGCAACGTATTTCTGCGGCCACGAGCACATCTTCCACGCGTCGCAGCCGCGCGCCGACGCGGGCGGTCGGGCCTGGCAGGTGCTCGTCGGCTCGGGCGGCTCGCCGTTCGCTGCCAAGCCCGGCTTCGCCGAGCACCCGACCGACCGCTTCTACGCCTGGGCCGAGGTCGCCGTGCACGCCGACGGCGCGGCCGAGGTCGTCGTGCACGGCTTCGACGCGAACCTCGGGCCGACCCGGGTGCTCGCGCAATGGGCGCTGCCCTGACTCAGCGCGTGAACTGCAGGCCGAGGTAGACGAGCGGGCGCAGCGGGTCGGCCGCGGCCGGCCCGAACTCGCGGCCCGCCGCGGCGAGCAGCGTCAGCGACTCACCCAGCTTCCAGCGCAGGCCGAAGTTCACGAGCGTCGCGTGCGCGTCGACGGCCTGCGTCTGGTGCACCTCGGCCAGGCATTCGACGCCGCTCGCGCAGTCGTGCGCGAGCACGACGCCCGCGATCCACTGGTTCGGCGCGCCCGTGGCGTCGCTGACGAAGTTGCGGCCGAGTTCGGCCGCCAGGCTGAAGCCGGCGCCGACGTCGGCGGACAGCTCGAGCGGCAGCAGGAACGCGTGGCCGGGGCTCGCGAGGCCGCGCCGCGTCGACGCGGCGAGCAGGCTGCGCGTGTACTGCGGGTAGGTCGAGAGCGCGAAGCCCGCGTCGTCCGCGTCGACGAAGCGCCACTTGACGCCGAAGTTGCCGGCGCCGAGGCCCGAGGCCGTGCCCTGCCCCGCGTCGCGCGCGGTGACCCAGGGGATGTCGGCCTTGAGCTGGATGTGGTCGCCCCAGCCGTAGTTGACGTCGGCGTCGGGCGCGGCGAGCTCGTGGCGCCCCGCGGTATGCGAGGCGATCGCGCCGAGGTTGATTTCCCAATGGCCGTCGCCGGGCGTGCCGGGGTCGTCGGTGACCATCGGCGGGCCGCCCTGGGCGCGCGCGCCGGCCGCGCCGAGCAGGCTGCAGCAAAGCAGGCCCAGCCGCCCGAGCCGGGCGGCGCGGTTCGAAAGCCCGCGCACTTCAGGCCGCGACGCCGACGCCGGCGCCCGCCGCCGGGCGGCTGCGCCACAGCAGCAGCACGGCGACGAAGGCCGCGCCGGTCAGCAGCGTCGACAGGGGCAGGCCGATGTCGAGCTGCTTGTTCTCGGCGAACCAGTCGCCCATCGCCGTGCCGGCCGTGCGCGCGACCGCGACGGTGGCCCAGTAGGCGGCCGTCACGCCGAGCAGGCCGCGGCCGCGCGCGAACAGCGCGAGCGCGAGCACGACGACCAGCGCGATCGAGGCCGGCCCCTGGCCGATCAGGTGCGAGCAGACGTCGCCGAGCAGGGTGCCGAACACGCCGGCGCCGAGCATCGCGAGCCAGTAGTTCGCGTCGGTATTCGGCAGGCCGCTTGGCAGCCCGCGCGCGCGACGCGCCGAGCGCGAGCCGAACAGCGCGATCAGCGCCGCGAAGATCAGCGTGAGCACGAGCCGCGGCAGTTCCGAGCCCGGAATGCGCACGAGGTGGGCGAGGCCGTCGGCGATATTGGTGGCGCCGGTGCGGATGATGATGATGACGAGCCAGTAATGGATCTGGTGGGCGCGCGCGTCGACGCGCTCGACGAGCAGGCCAGCCGCGGCGACGGCCGCGAGAATCGCGAGGCCCAGGCCGAGCCCGAGGCCGCTGTCGTGGGCGTAGAGGTCGCCGAGGTTGGTGCCGAAGACGCTTGCGAGCGTGATCGCCGCCCAGTAGCGCGGATCGACTTTGGGGACGTGAATGGCTTTCAAGACGCGTTCCAGAAAAAAAGACGGCGTGGATCAGACCACGCCGCCCGTGAACTTGTCGTGAGGGCGATATGTCAGCCCGCCCCCGTCCGGCCGAATCAGCCGCGGCGCTTGCGGCGCAGCACGGAGCCGCCGATCACACCGAGGCCCGCAAGCATGAGCGCATAGCTCTCGGGCTCGGGCACGGCCGCGGCAACGCTCGGCGCGAGCGCGACGCCGCGGAACACCTCGCCGCCGGTCGAGGTCTCGACGACGCTGAACGTATTCGCGCCCGCGAGCCGGGTGTTCGAGAGCGTGTCGGTCAGCGAGACGATCTGGTCGGCGTTCGCGCCCTGGTCCCAGGCCGCGTTCGTGCTCGTGTTCGTCACCGTCGAGGTCACGGCGTAGAGCGTGACCGTGCCGTCGGCGTTGACGCGGCCGGTCAGGTTGCGCAGGCCGTCGGTGTAGACCATGCCGTCGCCGCCGCCGACCGCCGTGCTCGCGAAGCTCGTGTTCAGGCCGTTCTGCACCAAGTAGTCGAGCGCCCAGCTGCCGTTCGAGAGGGTGTACTTCGCGAGGCCGCCCATGCTGCCGCTCGGGCCGGTCGACACGCCGCTCGTCGCCGAGGCCTCCTTGCCGTCGCCTTCGTAGGCCACGTACATCGTCGTCGCGTTGGCCTGCCAGATGCCGAACGGCGCGCCGGTGTAGCCGGTGTTCGTGGACGCCGTCGTCGTGAAGCCCGGCGTCACCGAGACGCTCGCCGTCGACGGGTTGGTATAGCCGCTGACCGAGTAGACCGAGTTCAGGCCGTTGCCGCCGCTGCCCTTGCTCACGTACATCGTGCCGTTGTAGACGGCGAGGCCGCGGAAGTTGTTGTCCTTGCCGGTCTTGTCGGTGGGCGAGTAGGAGTAGCCGCACTGGTAGCCCGCGCCGCTCGAGTTCGTGCCCGTGCACGCGCCGACGACGGTCGTGTTCGGGTTGGTCGCACCGGCCGCGATCGTCTGCACGCCGGTGGTCTGCGCGAGCTGCGTGAGCACCGACGAGTTCTTCGCGCCGTTGCCGGCGTTGCCGACCATGTAGTACTGGCCGTTGATCAGAACCGCGGCGCGGCCGTTGTTGCCGCTGTAGGCGTTGGTCTGCGTCGTCTGCACGCCGCCGGTCAGGTTGTAGACGCCGGCCGTGCCGGTCGCCGTCGCGCTCATCTGGTTGAGGTTGACCTGGACGACGGTGCGGTAGGCCTGCGAGTTGACCGGGTTGGTCGGGTCGACGACGCCGGGCGTGTTGGAGTTCGAGATGTCGAGCAGGCCGAGGTTGTTGCTGCCGCCGGTCGTCACGGCGGCGACGCCGCCCGTGCCCGTCGACGCGAACGACTGGGTCGGCGAGTAGGCCATGAAGGTCAGCGCCGTACCGTCGCTCGAGAGGTTCAGGCCGAGCTCGGACTTCGACGAGAAGCTCCCGACCGCGGCGCCCGGGTCGATGTTGTACTGGGCGTTGAGGTTCGCCGCCGCGCCGCCGAGCGAATAGTCCTGCAGGAAGATCTGCGAGGTCACGCCGAAGCTGCCGTCGGCGCCGGCGTTCAGGAACACGTTCTGGAACTGGCCGTTGCCGGTCGCGACGGTGTTCGCACCGCCGGCGCTCGACGGCGCGAGCAGGCTGCCGGCGCTCAGGGTCGCGGCCTGGCCGACGTCCTGGTAGACGCTGCCCGAAACGATCAGGTCGCCCGAGGCGAACGATTGGGCGCCGGCGAGCGCGGGCAGCGCGAGCACGACGGCGAGCGGCAGCGCCTTGAGGACCGGGACCGCGCGGAGGGAACGAGCTTGCATGGTGAAAAGGCTCCTGCCTGGTTGGGTTGGACGACCGCCCGAAAGCGATCCCGACAGCCTAGGCGGCCGCGATGTCCGACCCATGACCCGTGCACGCGCGCCGTGGTCCGCACGAGCTAGGGGTTCGCACCGAGCAAACGTATGCGCGTGAAGACCGCGTTAAGACAAAGGCGGTCCAACGCAGCGACCCGACACATCGGGCGCGTCGAGCGGGGTCGGAAAAAGCTCAGCGCGGCGCGGCCGGCGCGTCCCACCAGGCGCCGCCGAGCGCCTCGAACAGCGCGGCCGCGTCGCCGAGCTGGAGCGCGCGCGCGCTCGCGCGCGCGATCGCGGCCTGCTGCTGCTGCTGGCGCGCGGCGAGCAGCGCGAGGCGGTCGGTCCAGCCCTGGTCGAGCTGGCGCTGGGTCAGCGCGAGCGCGGCCGCGGCCGCGGCCTCGGCCTGCTCCGCCGTCGCGAGCGCGGGCGCGTCGGCCGCGATCGCGTGCAGGGTGTCGGCGACGTTCTGGAACGCCGCGAGCACGGTCGCCTGGTACTGCGCGGCCGCGCTCTGCGCGGCGGCCTCGGCGGCGGCCTCGCGATGCGCGCCCGCGCCGCCGTCGAACAGGGTCTGCGCAGCGTTGCCGGCGAGCTCGAAGAACTGGCCGCTGCGCCAGAACATCTGGCTGAAGACGTTCGCGGCGCCGCCGAAGCTGCCGTCGATCGCCAGCTGCGGCAGGCGCGCCGCGCGTGCGACGCCGATGCCGGCGCTCGCCGCGTGCCATTCGGCCGCCGCGGCGCGCACGTCGGGCCGGCGCGCGACGAGCTGCGACGGCAGCACGAGCGGCAGCTCGCGCGGCAGCGCGAAGTCGGCGAGCGCGAAGGCCGGCACGGCCTGGTCCTGGGCGCGCCCGGCGAGCGCGCGCAGCAGGTCGGCGTTGAGCGCGAGCGCGCGGCGCAGCGGCGCCAGCTGCTGCTCCGCCTGCGCGAGCGCGCCCTGCTGGGCCGCGAGGTCGAGCCTTGAGGCGTAGCCGGCGTCGAGCTGGCGCTGCACGAGCGCGACGGCCTCGCGCGCGTCGCCGGCCATCGCCTCGGCGCGGCGCAGCTGCTCGCGCAGCGCGGCGTCCTGCACGGCCGCGGCGACGAGGTTGGCCACGAGCGTCGTGCGCGCGGCGTCGAGCTGCATGCGCTGAACCTCGGCCTGCGCCTCGGCCTGCTCGACGAGCCGGCGGTTCGCGCCGAACACGTCGGGCGTGTAGCCGACCGTGAGCTGCGCGGTATGGAAGTTGTAGAGCACCGGCGCGTTGAACGGCGCCGTGCCGCCGGCGCTCGCAGGCGGGCCCTGGTAGCCGGCGAGGTCGCTGCCGTTGCCCTGCACGCCCGGCGCGTTCGAGGCGAGGTTGCCGGCGACCTTGGTGCGCGTCGCCTGGTAGCTCGCCTGCAGCGTCGGGAAGAACAGGCCGCGCTGCGCGGCGACGGCCTGCTGCGCGGCCTGCAGCGAGGCCTCGGCGGCCGCGACGTTCGGGTTCGCGGCGAGCGCCGCGTCGACGAGCTCGTCGAGCGCGCGCGAGCCGAAGCCCTGCCACCAGCGCTGCGGCACGGCCGCGCCGCGCGTGACGCCGGCCGCGGCGATGCCGGCCGCGTCGGGCGCGTAGTCCTGCGCGGCCGGCGGCGGCGGCGCCTTGAAGTCGGGGCCGACCGCGCAGGCGCCGAGCAGCAGCGCGGCGGCGGCGGCGGCAACGGCCGTAACAGCCGTAAGGGCGGCCCGTGCCTCAGGCCTGCGCGGACGCGTCGAACTCATCGCTGCCTTCCTTGTCGATGCGGACGAACCGGCTCAGCGCGAGCGGCAGCGCGAGCAGGGTCAGCAGGGTGCCGGTGACGATGCCGCCGACGATCACGCAGGCGAACGGCCGCTGCGTCTCGCTGCCGATGCCGTGCGACAGCGCCGCGGGCAGCAGGCCGAGGCCGGCCATCAGCGCCGTCATCAGCATCGGCCGCAGGCGCGAGACCGCGCCCTCGACGATCGCCTCGGCGACGGCCGCGCCCGCGCGCGCGCGCTGCAGCACTTCCTCGACGAGGATCACGCCGTTCTGCACCGAGATGCCGGCGACGGCGATGAAGCCCACCGCGGCCGACACCGACAGGTGCAGGCCCGCGAGCGCGAGCGCGGCGACCGCGCCGACCGAGGTGAACGGCACCATCGCGAGCACGAGCCCGGCCAGGCGCACCGAGTGGAACGCCCAGAACAGCAGCGCGAAGATCAGCAGCGCAGTCAGCGGCACGATCACGAGCAGGCGCGCGGCGGCGCGCTGCGAGTTCTCGAACTGACCGCCCCAGCTGATCTCGTAGCCGGGCGGCAGGTGCACCGCCTGCGCAACGGCCGCGCGCGCCTCGGCGACGAAGCTGCCCTGGTCGCGGTCGCGCAGGTTGACCTTGACGATCACGGTGCGCGCGCCGCTCTCGCGCAGGATGCGCGACGCGCCCTCGCGGATCTCGATCTGGGCGACGTCGCCGAGCGCGATCGTGCCCGGGCCGTTGCCGACCTGCGTGCCGGGCAGCGCGAGCGGCAGCGCGGCGATGCGCGCGACGCTGTCGCGCGCGGCGTCGGCCACGCGCAGCACCACGTCGAAGCGCTTCTCGCCCTCGTAGAACGCGGCGACGGCCGAGCCCTGCAGCGCCTCGTTGACGAGCGTGTCGACGTCGGCGACGGCGAGGCCGTAGCGCGCCAGGCGCGCCCGGTCGGGCCGGATCACGACCTCGGTCTGGCCGCCGATATGGGTCGTGTCGACGTCGGTCGCGCCGCGGATGCCCTTGAGTACGTCGGCGACCGCGTCGGCGTTGCGCTCGAGCAGGTCGAGGTCCGCGCCGCTGACCTTCGCGACGATCTCGCCGCGGTAGCCCGACAGCGCCTCCTCGACGTTGTCCTCGATGACCTGCGAGAAGTTCGTCGAGATGCCCGGGATCCTGTCGAGCCGCGCCGACATCTGCGCGACGAGCTCGTCCTTGCTCGCGACGCGCCAGCGCGCGCGCGGCTGCAGGTCGACGAGCATCTCGAGGTTGTTCGGCCCCTTCGGGTCGGAGCCGTCGTCGGGCCGGCCCGACTGGCTGATCACGTGGGCGACCTCGGGGAAGCTCAGCAGCTCGGCGCGCGCGACGCGCTCGACCCGCTCGGTCGCGTCGAGCGAGGCCGAGGTCGGCAGCGTGATCGTGAGCCAGATATTGCCCTCGTCGAGCTTGGGCAGGAACTCGGTGCCCAGGCGCGGCGCGGCGAGCACCGCCAGCAGCACCGGCAGCGCGCACAGCAGCAGCACCCGGCCCGGGCGCGCGACGCCGGCCTGCAGCACGCGCCGGTAGGCCGCCTGCAGGCGCGCGAGCCAGGGCTTGTGGCGCTCGGCGAGCGGCGCGCGCCGCAGCACCAGGCTCAGCAGCGTCGGCAGCAGCGTGAAGGTCAGCACGACGGCGCCGAACAGCGCGAAGCTCAGCGTCAGCGCGACCGGCGTGAAGATCTTGCCCTCGACGCGCTGGAACGTGAAGATCGGCACGAACGCGAGGATGATGATCGCCTTCGAGAACAGCACCGGGTGGGCCATCTCGCGCAGGGTCTGGCGCAGCGCGCCAAGGCGCCGGCCGGGCGCGTGGCGCGGCGGCTGGGCTGCGTCGCGCGCCTGCGCCGCGTCGTGGGCCGCGGTCCACGCGAGCCGCACCATCAGCGCCTCGACGATCACGACGGCGCTGTCGATGATGATGCCGAAGTCGACCGCGCCGAGCGAGATCAGGTTCGCCGACACGCCGCGCAGGTGCATGAGCAGGAACGCGAACAGCAGCGACAGCGGGATCATCGTCGCGACGATCAACGCCGCGCGCCAGCTCGACAGGAACACGACGAGCACGGCCATCACGAGCAGCGCGCCGCTCGCGAGGTTCTCGCCGACCGTCGCGACCGTGTGGCGGACCAGCGTCGTGCGGTCGTAGATCGGCACGATGCGCACGCCCTCGGGCAGGCGCGCCTGCAGCTGGGCGATGCGCTGCTTGAGCTCGGCGTTGATCTTGGCCGGGTTGCCGCCCTTGACCATGTCGACGATGCCCTCGACGACGTCGTCGCGCCGGTCGGCCGCGACGCTTCCGAAGCGCAGCCGCTCGCCGATGGCCACGGTCGCGACGTCGCCGACCGTGATCGGGCGGCCCTGGCGCGCCGCGACGACGGTGCCGCGGATGTCGCCGAGGCGGTCGTAGAGGCCGTCGGCGCGCACGATCAGCGACGCGTCGCCGTGGCGCAGCAGGTTGCCGCCCGCGCTGCCGGTGCCGTTCGCGACGGCCTGGCTCAGCTGGTCGAGCGTGATCTGGTACTTCTGCAGCGCGAGCGGGTCGGCGTCGACGTGGTACTCGCGGATCGCGCCGCCGAAGCTCACGACGTCGGCGACGCCGGGCGTCATGCGCAGCGCCGGGCGCACGGTCCAGTCCTGCAGCGTGCGGATGTCCGCCTCGCTCCAGCCGGGCGCGTCGATCACGTAGCGGTAGACCTCGCCGACCGCCGTGCTCAGCGGCGCGAGGCCCATCTGCACGCCGTTCGGCAACGTGACGTTGGCGAGCTGCTCGGTGACCTGCTGGCGCGCGAAGTAGTCGTCGGTCGCGTCGGTGAAGCTCAGCGTGACGACGGCCAGGCCGCTCATCGTCACCGATCGCACGTTGATCAGGTTCGGGATGCCGCCCATCTCGCGCTCGATCGGCAGCGTGACCGCGCGCTCCATGTCCTGCGGCGCCTGGCCGGCGACCTGCGCGACGACCTGCACCTGCACGTCCTGGACGTCGGGAAACGCCTCGACGGGCAGGTTCGAAAGCGCGTAGCCGCCCGCGCCGACGAGGGCCGCGGCGAGCACGAGCACGAAGACGCGCTGGGTCAGCGCAAACGCGATCAGCCGGTCGAGCATCAGGAAGTGCCGCCGGGCGCCGCGGCGACGCCGCCATCGGACGCCGCGTCGAGCAGCAGCGCCCCCGCCGTGACGACGCGCTCGCCCGGTCGCAGGCCGGCCGTCACGTAGCTGAAGTCGCTGCCGTGCACGCCGATCGTCACCTCGCGGCATCGGTAGGCGCCGCGGCCGTCGGCTGCGTAGACATAGGCGTTGCGGCCGTGGAAGACGATCGCCGTGTTCGGTACCTTGAGCGCCTGCGCGCCGCGCCCCGGCTCGCGCAGCGCGGCGCGCACGAACATCTCGGGCAGCAGGCGCGCGCCCGCACCGACGAGTTCGGCGCGCGCGCTCGCGCGTCGCGTGTTCGGGTCGATCAGCGTGCCGGCCTCGACGACGCGCGCGTGGAACAGCGCGCCCGGATACGCGTCGCTCGCGACCTCGACGTCCATCTGCGGGTGGACGCGGCCGAGCAGCGATTCGGGCACGTCGATCCAGAGCCAGCGGCGCCGCGCGTCGCTGACGACGAACAGCGGCGCGGCCAGTCCGGGCGCGACCTCGAGCCCCGGGTTGGCGTTGCGCTCGGTCACGACGCCGCCGATCGGCGCCGTCAGCGCGAGCAACTGGCCGCCGAGCGCGCGCCCCGACGGATTCATGTTGCGAACGCGCTGCGCCGCGCGTTCGGCCTCGGCCCGCGCGGCACCGGCGTCGGCCGCGGCCGCGTCGACCTCGCGGCTCGAGAGCGCCGCGCCGGGCGCGAGCGCCTGCGCACGCTCGAGCACCCTGCGCTTGTTCTCGGCGTCGGCGCGCGCCTTGTCGAGGTCGGCGAGCGCCGCGCCGTAGTCGGGCGAGTCGACGACGGCCAGCACCTGGCCCCTGGCCACGACGTCGCCGGGCGCGGCCCTGAGCGCAACGATGCGGCCCGCGAACGAGACGCCGACGCGCGCCGTCGCGTCCTCGTCGTAGGCCACCCGCGCGGGCAGTGCGTCGGCGAGCGGCAGCGCCGCGGGTTCGACCGGCGCGACCTCGATCAGCGCCGCGGCCGCGGAGCGCGGCGCGGCGGCGGCGGTCGCGGCCATCACCGGCGCGCGCACGCCGAACCACGCGAGCCACGCGGCCACGCCAATCGACAAGGCCGCAACAGTCGCGACGAGATTTCTGGTGCTCATTTCCTGGCCGGCGGCGGCGGCAAATGCACAATGCGGCATCAGCCTATTCGGGCAAGCTTTCACACCGCTATCAAGCGGCCCCGATCGACGCGCGACGCGCCCGCCCATGCTTCTACTGCTTGTCGAGGACGACGAAACCATTGCGCACGAACTCGCGCTGCGCTGGCGCGCGCGCGAGTGGGACCTGCTCACCGCGACGACGCTCGCGCAGGCCCAGACGCTGCTCGCACAGGCCGCGCCGGACGCGATCGTGCTCGACCTGCAGCTGCCCGACGGCGACGGCCTGGTCTGGCTGGAGCGCCAGCGCCAGGCCCATCTGCAGGCGCCGGTGCTGATCCTGACCGCGCGCGACCGCGTCAGCGACCGCGTCGACGGCCTGCGCCGCGGCGCCGACGACTATCTCGTCAAGCCCTTCTCGCCCGAAGAGCTCGACGCGCGCCTCGAGGTGATCCGGCGCCGCCTCGGACGCGACAAGGGCCAGCTGCTGCGCTTCGGCCCGCTGCTGTGGTCGCGCGACGACGGCGCTGCGCATGTCGACGGCGTGCCGATCGAGCTGCTGCCGCGCGAGTTCGAGGTGCTCGGCCTGCTCGCGCGGCGCGCGCCCGCGCTTGTTCCCAAACGCGTGCTCGTCGACGCGCTGTCGGAGCGCAACGAGGAGGTCAGCGACGCGGCGGCCGAGGTCTATATCTCGCGGCTGCGACGCAAGCTCGCGGGCACGGGCATCGCCATCCAGACCGCGCGCGGCTTCGGCTACCGCCTCGTCCTCGAAGCGGGCGGGGCCCCAGGCGTCTGATGAGCGAGCGTCGCGGCCTGCAGTCGGAGCTGCAGTGGCGCCTGATGCTGCCGGTGCTCGGCATCGTGCTGCTCAGCGCGCTGCTGTGCTGGATGGGCTCGCTGTTCATCGTCAACCGCTTGTTCGACGGCTGGCTGCTCGACGCGACCCGCTCGCTCGCCGCGCAGGTCCGCTTCGAGCGCGACGGCGCGGTCCTGACGCTGACGCCGCAGGCCCAGGCGATGCTGGCGCACGACGTTGTCGAACTCACGTCCTTCGAGGTGCGCCAGGGCGACCGGGTCGTCACCGGCCACCCCGACATCCCGCTCAGCGGCCCGAACCTGTGGCGCTACGGCGCGACCGCGCGCGCCTACGACGGCGTGCTCGACGGCCTGCCGGTGCGCGTCGCCAGCGTCATGTTGACCGAGCCGGGGCAACCCGACACGCTCGTGCTCGTCTCCGAAACGCTCGGCAAGCGCGCCGAGGCGCACCACGACCTCGTGCTGATCGTGGCGCCGGTGGGCCTGCTCGTGATCGCGGCGGCATTCGTGATCGGCCTCGGCGTGCGCCACACGCTGCGCCCGCTCGAGCAGATCGCGGCGCGCTGGAACGAGTCTTCGAGCCGCTCGCTCGCGCCGATCCCGAGCGCCGACGTCCCGGACGAGCTGATGCCGTTCGCGACGGCGCTCAACGGCCTGCTGCAGCGCGTGCGCGACCTGCTCGAGCGCGAGCGCCAGTTCGCCGCGACGGCCGCGCACCAGCTGCGCACGCCGCTGACCGGCCTGCAGCTGGGCCTGTCGCGCGCGGCCGAGGCCGAGGACATCGAGTCGGCGCGCGCGATCATCGCGGGGCTCGGCGGCGCGACGCAGCGGATCTCGCGGCTGATCCAGCAGATCCTCGCGCTGAGCCGCCTGGACCCCGAGGTCCGCAGCTCGATCGACTTCGGCCGCGTCGACCTGCACGCGCTCGCGATCGAGGTCGGCGAGGCCTACGCCGACGTCGCGTTCCGCAAGAACGTCGCGCTCGAGCTCGAGACCGCCGCCACGGCCGGGCCCGTCTTCGTGCGGGGCCACCACGACCTCCTCAGCGAGGCGCTCGGCAACATCCTCGACAACGCGATCCGCTACACGCCGCAGGGCGGCCGCGTCGTGCTCGCCCTCGACGCCGCCCGGCCGAGCCTGAGCATCGACGACAGCGGGCCCGGCCTTGCGTCCGACGAGCGCGATCGCGTGTTCGACCGCTACGTGCGTGGCCGCCATTCCGACGGCGCGGGGTCGGGCCTGGGCCTCGCCATCGCGAAGGAGATCGCCGAGCTGCACGGCGCCGAGCTGCGCGCCGAAGCCGGCACGCTCGGCGGCGCGCGCTTCGTGCTGCGCTTCAGGAACAAAAGGTAAAAATAGCCGAAACGGCGTTAGAAACTTCACGCTGCGCCGCGTTCGCGCGACGTTGATAGGTGGTTGAAAGCACGCGCGACTAACTTAGTTTGCATCAGGCAAACCCAGTTGGCGTCCGCATGAACAGCAAGGCTTCGCAGATCCGTCGCTTCCCCCACGCACCGCGTCGCAGCGGCGGCTTTACGCTGATCGAGCTCATGATCGCGGCCGCCGTGCTCGCGATCCTCGCGGCTTTCGCGATCCCCGCTTACTCGGCCTACATGTTGCGCGGCCGGATCTCGGACGGGCAGAGCGCGCTCGCGTCGTTCTCGACCTCGCTGCAGCAGTACTACCAGGACAACCGGACCTTCGTCGGCGCGTGCGGCCAGAGCGGCATCGCCGCGATCCCCGCCACGACGACCTACTTCGTCTACAGCTGCAGCAACCTCACCGCGACGACCTACCTGGCGACGGCCACGGGCCAGGGCGCGGCGGCCGGCTTCACCTTCACGGTCGACCAGGACGGCAACCGCGCGACGACCGCGGTGCCGAGCGGCTGGACCGGGAACAACAGCTGCTGGGTGCGCAACTCGTCGGGGACCTGCAATTGAAACGCGCGCATGGCTTCACGCTGATCGAGCTCGCGATCGCGATCTCGCTCATGGCCATGCTCGCGGCGCTCGCGCTGCCGGCGCTGATCTCGACGGTCAACAACGCGCGCTCGCGCTCGATGATCCAGAAGCTCATGGGCGACTTCGTCTGGGCGCGCAACTCGGCCGCGACGGCCGCGAGCGCGACGAGCGGCACCGTCGCGACCTTCACCGTCAACGCCGACTGCAGCTGGTCGACGACGGTCGGCGGCGTGGCCAATACCGCGCATTCGCTCGACTCGACCAGCCTCGGTCAGCTCGCCCCCGGCCTGAGCTGCACGGCCGGCAGCGGCAACACCCTGCCGCTGACCTTCAACTTCACGCCGCAGGGCTTCGTCGCCCCTTCGTCGACGCTGACCTACACGACCAACCGCGGCCAGAGCTGGGTGCTCCAGGTCCTGACCTCGGGGTCCATGCTGCTGACCAACGGAGCCTCATGATGTCGACGCCGCGTGCCGCCTGCCGCGCCTCCCGGGGCTTCTCGATGATCGAGATGCTCGTGTCGGTGCTGATCTTCGCGCTCGCGATGCTCGGCCTCGCCGGCATGTACATGAAGCTGATCGTCGCGCAGACGCAGAACCAGAACGTCGCGCAGACCTCGCCCTGGAGCAATTCGTTCTGGGGCATCGTGCAGGCCAACGCGAACGCGACGTCCTTTCTCGCCAATCTTCCGGGCACCTACACCTCGGCGAATATCGCGTCGGCGCCGGCGCCGCTGCAGGCCTGGCTCACCGAGGTGCTGCAGCCGCTGTCGGTCACGAACAGCACGACCACGAGCGGCAGTCCCAACGCGCTGGCCAACGGCAGCGTCGTCATCGCGACCGGCCCCGACGCGTCGAGCGGCGCCGCCTGCTCGGCGAGCGGCGGCTGCACGGTCACCGTTACCTTTCAATGGACCCAAAATGGCGCAGCTTCAGGCGGGCCCGCGATCACGCGCGGCCAGACCTTCAACTTCCAAGTCGGGCTCTGAGCGCGGCTTCACGCTGGTCGAGCTGCTCGTCGCGCTCGCGATCGGCCTCGTGCTGGTCGGCGCGATCCTGACGCTGCAGATCAAGCTCACCCAGCAGAACGTTCGCAGTACCGACATCAGCCTGCGCGACACCGAGGTGCGCGCGGCGATGGACAGCATCGCGCGCGACCTCACGAGCGGGGGCTTCCTGTTCGGCGGCAACAACCAGAACTGCTACACGATCCTCAACTACGACAGCGGGGCGCCGGGCGCCGCGCTCGGCGCGTCGGGCAAGCTCCCGGCCGGCTATTTCGCGAGTTTCCCGGTCTCGGCCGTCGCCGGCGGCGCCGGCACGGTCCTGCCCTTCGTCGCAGGCAGCGGCATCACGCTGAACTACCCGGCGACGGGCTCCACGAACCGTTCCGACGTGCTCGTGATCCAGTCGACCAACGACGGCACCCAGTTCAATTCGGCGTCGAACCCGGTGTCGCCGACGATGATCAATTCGAGTTACACGCCGCTTTCGACGGGCACCCTGCCGTTCTCGACGAACCCCGTGCCGTCCGTCACCGTCGGCGACATGGCGCTGCTGCAGATCGCCGTCGGCGCGCCGCCGACCCAGCAGCTGCTGTGCCTGCGCGTGCCGATCAGCGCGACCGGCGCGGCCAACGGCAGCTCGTCGATCAGCAGCTCGGGCAACTTCATGCCGGCGAGCTACTACGCCGGCTATTCCGGCCAGCTCGGCGGCATCGGCCTGACCGGCCAGTCGATCTCGAACGCGCAGCTGCAGAACGGCAAGCTGATCGACCTCGGCGGGACGGGCAAGACCAACCAGTTTTCCTACGCCTATTTCGTCGACGCGAACAGCTACGCGTTCCCGACCCTCGTGCGCGCCAAGATCAACACCTCGACCGACCTCGAGGTCGGCCGCCAGGCGATCGCCGCGGGCGTGGTCTCGCTGCAGGTGTTGTTCGGCATCGGCAGTTCGTCGACAGGCGTGACCTCGTACATGACCTGGGCCAACGTGCTCGCCAACAACCAGACGCAAAACGTGCAGACCGTCAAGGTGCTGGTACTCACGCGCTCGATCTATTCGGACCAGAAGGACCCCTTGAAGCAGACCGCCATCGACCTGCCCGACCAGTTCGGCCAGGCGGCCTACACCAAGTACACGCCGAGCGCGACCGAAGCCCTGCAGCATTTCACGGCGCAGGAAGTCGAACTCACGGCACGGAGCTCGGTATGGGCCAAGTAAGTCGCAGGTCCGGCCCCGCGCGCCGCCAGCGCGGCCAGGTGATGATCCTCACGATCGGCGTGCTGCTCGTGCTCTACCTCGGCTTCCTGTACGTGATGCGGCGGACCATGATCGACACCTGGAGCGACGGCAACACCGTCGCTCGCCAGCGCGACGTGCAGGTCGCCGACATCGCGCTGCGCAACCTCGAGCAGACGATCTTCAACGCCTACGGCGACCAGCCGCTCGAGCAGAGCGCGGTCGGTCAGTCCTGGTACCGGGCCGTCGCGCCGGGGACGGCGCTCGGCGCGACGTTCTGGTCGACCTGCCAGTCGGCCGCGACCTGCGCGGTCGTCCCGGTCTCGATCAATGGCCAGTCCCTGCCCTATACGGCGCTCGCCAGCGTCCAGCCGACCGGCCGCCAGCCCGACCCCTTCGCCTGCCAGATGCAGAACTTCGCGGCCTACTACTACGACGTCAACATTCACGTGACCGAGGCGTCGGGCGTGACGGCCGCCAACACAGAAACGGTGTACAAGCTATGCGTATTCGACCCCAACCTGAATCGCTGAGCCGGGGCCTGCGTGCGCTGGCCGCGACGCTGGCGGCCGCGCTCGCGTGCGCAGCCGCGTCGGCCGGCGCGCCGTCGAACGCACCGCAGGTGCTGATGGTCGTGACCAACTCGCAATCGATGGACGGCACGACCAACGGCGCGATCATGACCGGCAGCGGCAACCTGAGCTCGGGACTGGTCTCGCTGTACAACTCGAGCTCGCCGGTCAGCTACACCATCCCTTCGGGCTTCACGCCGCCGGTCAACCCCGGTTCGGGCGGCACGGCCAACTACACGGCGGCCTGCGGCAGCTACTACTGCGACAACGGCCCGAGCCGCATGAACATGACCAAGGCGGCGATCCAGAACGCCTTGAACCAGTACGGCAGCTACCTGAACTTCGGGCTCTACACCTACAGCACGAGTTCGGTCGGCGTCTACAACACCTGGGTCTACTACATGAGCCCGAGCACCGGGTTCGGGTTCACGAACACCGCGTCGACGACGGGCAGCACGGTCGCCAACCCCTGCTACAACTACACCGCCAGCTCGACCAGCAGCACCGTGCAGTCGGACTGCGCGTCGATCGCGACGAACCATTACGCGTCGATCGGCATCGCGAACTACCCCTACATGACCGTCTCGATCACGAGCGACAACCCGACGGTCAACGACGTGTTCTACGACTCGGGCGCAGACCATTCGGTGATGCTCGACTACGGCTCGCTGAACCCGGCGACGCCGTACCCGCCGAACCAGTCGCTCACGAGCTACGAGAACGGCTCGGTCAGCGAGACCTACAACTCCTCGCTGCCCTCGGGGTCGATCCGCTCGACCGGGCCGACCAACGCCGGCTACGTGCCCTACTCGGCCGAGGTCATGTACGTGCAGCGCGGCTTCGGCTATTACGCGGGCGGCTTCAGCTCGACGACGGGCACGACGGTCGTCCCGATGAACAGCGCCGTCACGGCGTTCTCGGCGGCGCTGCAGCCCGAGACGAACAGCGCCTCGACACCGGAGATCAAGTCCTCGGCCGTGCAGTCGCCGACCGGCGGCGTGCTGACCGGCGCGCTGAACTACCTGAACAGCCTGACCAAGCAGGCCTGCCAGCCCCAGTACGTGATCCTGCTGACCGACGGCCTGCCCACGCGCGACATGAGCGGCAAGAACTGGCCGCCGCTGGGCAGCGTGTCGGGCAACAACTACGGCGTCACGGCGACCTTCAACGCGGACGGCTCGCTCGCGACGACGAACGACCAGGCGCTGCAAGACGCGATCACGGCGATCAAGAACCTCAACACGGCGGGCATCAAGACCTACGTGATCGGCCTCGGCGCGGGCGTCAACAACGCCGCCAACCCGCAGGCGGCCGCGACGCTGCAGGCGATGGCGGTCGCCGGGGGCAGCGTGAACTTCTACGCGGCGACCGACGCGAACAGCCTGAACACGGCGTTCCTGAGCATCGTCGACCTGATCTACAAGCAATCGTCGATCGCGGCGCCGATCGCGCCGATCACGGTCAAGAGCGGCGCGGCCTTCGAGTACAGCCTGACGACCGACCCGACGCCGGCGGCCGGCTACGTGCGCGCGTTCCCGGTCAGCGCCGCGGGCCTGCCCGGGTCCCAGTACAGCTGGGACGCGGCGGCGCTCATGACGGCCTCGAACCGCACGACCGACCTCTATTCGGCGTCGGCGAGCGGCGCCATGCAACTGCTCAGCGCCTGGCCGGCGGCCGACGCCGCGGCATTCAACCTGACGGCGACGACCTGCATACCGACCTACGCGACGATCGTCAACTACACGATCAATCCCTCGTACAGCAACGGCAACAGCAGCTGCAACTTCCTCGGCAACCGCCTGTCGAACTGGTTCCTCGGCACCTTCAGCACGCAGAGCGTCGGCCGCTACGCGGGCCCGCCGTCGACCTCGGCGCTGAACAACGCGACCGGCTACCAGGCCTTCGCCACGGCCGAGAAGTCGCGGCCCGCGATGCTGATGTTCACGAACAACGACGGCTTCCTCTACGCGGTCAACGCCCAGACCGGGGCCCTCATCTGGGGCTGGATGCCGCGCAGCCTGCTGCCGCAGCTGCAGAACTACTCGACCTTCCAGTCGCTCGACCTGATGGACGGCAACTTCGCGATCGTCGACGCGCAGAACGCCAGCGGCGTCTGGTCGACCTACGTGATCGGCAGCGCGAAGTCGGGCGCCGAGCATTTCAGCCTGCAGCTGACCTCGGCCGGACTGCTAAGCCAGGTCGGCTACGACGTCGTCGTCAGCGGCGGCACCTCGCCCGGCGACCTCGCCGGCGCGACGGGCGCCGTGCCGCTGCACCAGACGCCGCAGACGGTCTACCTGAGCGGCAATACCTACGCGGTCTTCGTCGTCAACTCGGGCTCGACGAGCACGCTCTACGAGGTCAACGTCGGCACGAACACCGTGACCTCGGGCACCCTGCCGTTCACCTCGAGCAGCGCGCTGTCGGTCGAGTCGCAGTACAACCGCGCGTGGCTCGGCAGCACGGCCGGCGCCGTCTGGGTCGGCTCGCTGACGGGCAACGCGGCCAGCGACGCCACCTACTTCAGCAACCTGTTCTCGGTGCTCAACCCGGCGACGAACTCGGGCACGCTGTCGCCGCTGCTCTACGTGACCTATAGCGAAAACCTCGGCCTGCCCTACGTCGTCGCGACCTCGGGGTCGACGCTGACGGTGTACACGCTGCTGCAGACGGGCTGGACGCCGCTGTGGGCCGCCTCGTCGACGGCCGGCTACCTGTACAGCACGAGCACGAACAAGTATGCGGTCAGCACCGCCGTGACGACGCTGACGGGCAGCGGCGTGATCTCCGACGCGCCGCGCATCGACGGCGCCTCGGTGACGCTGCCGATCTATGTCGCGCCGACCAACGCCTGCGGCAGCGGCACCGGCTACTACGACTTCTTCAACCTGCTCAACGGCGCGTTCCCGACCAGCTCGAGGTACATCTACAACGGCGCTACGCTGTCGGCCGACGTCGCGATCGGCTCGGGGCCGGCCTACACGCCGAGCGTCACGGTGACAAGCCAGGGCATCGCGCTGAACCCGGGCACGGCCGGCAACCTGACGCCGCAGTCGCCGCTCGTCGCGCCGACGCGGCCGCTGTCGCCGATCGGCTGGCGCCAGAACTGAGGAGCTCGCGATGACGACGACCCGACGCTTGTTTTTCTTCGCGGCCGCCGCCGCGGCCTTCGCGCTGCTGCAGGCGACCGCGCAGGCCAGCGCCCCGACGGCGATCACCCAGGCCACGGCGCAGGCGACGGCCCGGTCGCTCGCGCCCGTGGAGCTCAACTGCGGCAGGAACGCCGTGGCGGCGACGGTCAGCGAGTACTCGAACTCGGGCGGCAAGGTCCACGTCGTGATGCGCAGCGCGGGCGCGGGCCGGCCGGCCGTCGACGAGACCCTCGCGACCGCCGTCGCACAGAAGAAATACGCGTCCATCCACCCGGGTTCGGTGGTTTGCGTCGCGAATCGCTGAGCCACGGCCGCCCGAGTTGGCTTCCTGCAGGGTTGGGGGCGTCGAATCGACCCGGAGGGTTTCAACCGGAGGTCGTCATGACTCGAAAACTCACGCCGCTAGTCGCGGCGCTCGCCGCCGCCGGCGGTGCCTTGCTCGGGGCGCCGCTCGCTAACGCCGAAGTGGCCGCAGTGGCCAAGGCAGCCGTGCCGACGGCCCCGCACGCGACCGCGCAGTCGCTGGCCGGCGCGGCCGCCGAACTGCGCGCCCGGGTCGTCCCGACCTCGATCGGCGGCGGTGGCGGCAGCACCGACCCCAACGCCGTGCCCGAGCCGGGCACGCTGCCGCTCGCCGCGCTCGCGCTCGGCGCCGGCGCGCTGCTGCGCCGCCGCCGCCGCGGCTGACCGCAACCCGGCGCCGACCGGGGGCCGCACCGGGCCGCTCGCCTCCGTCCCGCGCGCTTGCGCACTGCGCAAGCAGCGCGCCATCGACCATCGAGGCGCTCCGCCCGGGGCCCCGGGGGACGCTGTGGACGGGATCGCCGAGACCGGCGGCGCGGATGCGGCGGCGACGCGCAGACGACGGCCTCGCTCGACGGGTTCGGACCCGGCGGCGTTCCGTCGCTCCTGGCCGGCTGGGCCGCGCTGCGCCGCGCGCTTCGCCCCCGGCTTCCACGGCGTCTACCGCCTCGGCGCCGGCTCGGTCGTGCCTGTCGCTCGAGCCGCTGCTCGAGAACGGCCTTCCGGACGCGCGCCGGCCGCGAGCACGATGCCGACGAACGCAAGCGCCAGCGCGGCCGCCTGCGGCGCCGCGAGCCGCTCGCCGAGCGCGAGCACGCCGACCAGCGCCGAGCTGATCGGCACCATCGCCGTGAACACGCCGGCGCGCGCGGCGCTCACGCGCTGCACGCCGACCATCCAGAGCCAGACGCTGAACACGCTGGCCATCAGCGCATAGCCGAGCAGCAGCAGGGCGTCGCCGGTCGTGACGGCGCGGAAATCGAAGGCTGCGGCCTGGAACAGCCCGAACGGCAGCGCGAGCGCGAGGCCCCAGGCGCTCGTGAGCAGCGCGATGCGGCCCGGCGCGACGACACCGGCCAGGCGCTTCGCGATCACCGTGTAGCTGGCCTCGCAGAACAGCGCGACGACGAGCAGGAGCAGCCCCGCACCCGCCGCGCCCCCGCCGCCGCCGCCGCCCTTCGACGCCGCGACGAGCCCGACCCCGCCGACCGCGCAGACGATGCCCGCGCCGACGCGCAGGCCGATGCGCTCGCCGAGCGTCAGCCACGCCAGCAGCGCGACGGCCGCCGGCAGCGCGGCCATCACGATGCCGCCGGCGACGGCCGAACTCAGCGCGACGCCGTTGAGCATCGCGAGCGAGAACAGCACGTTGCCGACGAACGCGAGCACGAACAGCCAGGCGTGGACGGCGAGGGGCTGGCGCCCGAGCGGCGGCGCGCGCCGCGCCAGCGCGAGCAGCACGAGCAGCGCGATCGCGAAGCGGCAGGCCGTCAGCAGGAAGACCGGGAACGCCGCCATCAGCGGCTTGGCGAGCGCGACCGACGCGCCGACCATGCTCATGCTCGCCGCGAGGCTCAGGTAGCCGAGCCAGGGCGTGCGCCCGCTGTCGTCGTGTGGTTGCGCGCCCGTGTCATGCGCCATGTCCGCTCAGTCCTTTGTTGCCGATGCCGCCGATCGGCCCGGACTGTAGCCGGACATGGGCTTCAGCGTTCCGGCTGGGTGCCGGTGTAGTAGGTCAGCGCGTAGGCCTTGAGCGTGCCGTCGGCCTGCGGCACGGCCGAGATCTTGACCTTGTTGCCCTGGGCCAGGCCGGCGACGAGCGCGGCGAGGTTGGTGCTGTTGGTGATGTCCTCGGGCGTGATCGTGACCGTGTCGTTGCTGCGGTCGACCGCGTAGACGAGCGTGGCCGAGCCCGCCGTCGTGCTGAAGTCGACCGTCACCGGCTGGCTGCCGCCGGCCACCGTCACGGCGAAGCTGTTCGCGTTGGCGGCCGGCGCGCTCGACACCGTCGCGAGCGGCAGCGAGGTCGGCTCGACGACGACCCAGGGCGCGGCCCAGCCGTTGGTCTGCGCCGGGTCGCCCCAGCGCGCGTAGGTCGTGCCGTGCGCGTAGTACTGATAGCCGCCGCCGAAGCTCACGCTGCCGCCGGTCGCCTTGGTGAAGTCGCTCGTGGCGTTGGCGCCGCTGTCGACGAGCGTCGGGTAGCCCTCGTACCAGAACTTGAAGCCCGTCAGCGCCGCACCCGAGACCGGATCGGTGCCGTTCGCCGTCGCGCTGCTGATGTAGGCCATGTTCACGGCGTAGTCGTCGCCCGCGGTGTTGAAGCTGCTGCTGACGATGAAGCCCGCGTTCGTCACGCTCGACAGGCGGCCGCTGTAGTCGGCGGTCTCGATGTCGATGGTCTTCGCGACCATCGGGCTCGCTGTCGGGTCGACGACCTGGGTATGCACCTTGAAGCCGCGCACGAGGTTCTTCGCCGCGAGGAAGGCCGTGCCCGTGCCGATCGGCGTCGTGTCCGACAGCGCGTTGGCCGGGGTGCGGAAGAAGAACTGGGTGTTCGCGTCGATCTGCAGGCGCACCGGGTGGCCGTTCTCGTCGGCGACGAGGATCTGGTTGTTGCCCGTGTTCACGCGCAGCACATGGCCCTCGGGGCTGACCCAGACGGTATTGAACTGCGCCGAGGCCCAGACGCGCGTCGCGACGAGGCTGCCGTCCTGCTGGTAGCGCGTCGCCACGCGCACGTAGTTGCCCGCGGCGAGCGCGCTCGCGACGCTCGAGAAGTCCTTGATCGTGCTGTCCTTCTTGCCGTCGAGGTCGTAGAACAGCGTGCCGTTCGTCGCGTCGACCTTGATCGCGAGGCTCTTGCCCGTGTCGACGGCCGTCTCGGGCGTGACGACCGGCGCGGTCGGCAGCTGCTTGTCGATCGTCAGCGTCAGGTTGTCGCTGGACACGCCGGTGACCTTGCCGTAGCCGTCGCGCAGCAGCACCTGGCGCAGGTCGGCGACCGGCACATGCTTGACCGGGCCGTTGAAGTTGACGACCCAGATCGGCAGGGTCTGGCCCGCCTTCAGGTGCGCGTTCAGAAAGGCCGGGTGGCTCAGGTCGACCTCGATATTGAGCGCCGTCGACGGCGTGCTCGGCACGACCAGCGGCGCCGCGAACGTCACCGACACGGAAACCTGCCTGGCTCCCGTCGCGCCGGTCGCGCCCTGGATGTCGATGCGGCTCGCGTCGACGGCCGTCGCCGCGGCCTCGGGGAAGCCGGCCTCGGGGTCGGCCGAGGTGATCAGGCTGACGTCGCCGGGGTTCGCCGACAGCGTCAGCGTCGCGCCCGTGTAGGTGTCGCCGGCGTTCAGCGTGACGCCGCTGAGCAGCTCGCCGAGCTGGTCGAGCTGGGCCAGGTTCAGTGGCAGCGGCGTGTTGTTCAGGGGCACGCTGACGCTCGTGCCGTCGGACTTGGTCAGCGAGATCGCGAGCACCTTGACGCCGATCGTCGCCCAGTCGTCGCTCGTCGCGTCGCTGAGCATCACCGGCACATTGACCGACTGCGGCGTCGCGGTCGAGCCGGTCGGCGCCGAGCTCGTGGCGGTCGTGCCGCCGCCACCGCCGCCGCAGGCAACCAGGGCCGCGGCCATCACCGCGCTGAGGGTCCAGCCGATTTGTTTTTGAACTTTCATCGCATGCTCCTGCGCAATTGAAATAACGGCCGCATGCTGGCTTTCGATACCTGCAAGAAGCTTTCAAATGGGACAGCACTCGGGCCGCGGCGACGCGCGCCAAAGCGCCGCGAATTTCGCTGTAGCGCGTGATGAGTTACACGTTTGCGGCGCCGTAAACGGGGCCGTTCGGGTGCGGAGTTTGCGCCTGGCTTGCGCGATGCCGCCGCCTTGACGACAAGGCGTAATCGGTGCTTGCAATTCGTTGCGACTCGCCGACGCACGCAGCGCGACAAGTCGATACAAATTCACGCTAAGCGTCGCGCGGCGCGGCCTCGCGCACCTGCGCGTCGAGCCAGTCCCAGAGCGGCGCGGCGTCGCTGAACGCGACGTTGAAGCGCAGCCAGCCGCTCTGGCGCGGCTCGGGGTAGAACAGGTGGCCGGGCCCGAGCATGAGCCCGCGCGCGGCGGCCTGCTGCGACAGCAAGGCCGCGTCGGGCAGGTCCGGATGGCGCGCCCACACATACATGCCCGCGCGGCTGCGCGTGTGCAGCTCGAAGCCGCGCGCGTCGAGCGCCTGCGCGACCTGCTGCTGCGCGCCCGCGAGGCGCGCGCGCAGCTTGTTCAGGTGCTTGCGCCAGCGCCCCTCGGTCAGCGCGTGCAGCACGAGGCGCTCGTTGAGGTCCGACGAGGTCAGGCCCGAGATCATCTTGCGCGTCGCGAGGTCCTCGAGCAGCGCGGCGTTCGCGGCCACGTAGCCGACGCGCAGGTTCGGCGAGATCGTCTTCGAGAAGCTGCCGAGGTAGGCGACGCGCTGCAGGCGGTCGAGGCTCGCGAGGCTCGGGTGCAGCTCGGGGTCGAGGTCGGCGTAGATGTCGTTCTCGACGATCGCGAAGTCGTGCGCGTGCGCGAGCTGGAGCAGGCGCAGCAGCTGCTCGAGCGGCACCGTCGAGTTGGTCGGGCTGTGCAGGCGCGGCTGGGTGAAGAACGCGCGCGGCCGGTGCACGGCGAGCAAGGCCTCGAGCGCGGCGAGGTCGTAGCCCTCGGGCGTGCGCGGCACGCCGAGCAGCGTCGCGCCGAGCAGGCGCAGGATGTAGAGGATGTTCGGGTAGCCCGGCGCGTCGACGAGCACGGCGTCGCCAGGCCGCACCCAGTGGCGCGCGAGCAGGTCCAGGGCCTGGCTCGAGCCCTGCGTGAGCAGCAACTGGTCGGCGCCCGCACGGATCTGGCGCTCGGCGAGCAGCTCGACGAGCAGCGCGCGCAGCCCCGGGTCGCCGTAGGGCGAGCCGTAGCCGCCGAGTTCGGCGGCGGCGTCCTGGGCAAGCTGGCGCAGCGCGCGGTGCACGCCGTCCTCGAACAGCCAGTCCTGCGGCAGCCAGCCGCAGCCGGCCTTGATGTCGAGCGCGCGGGTCTCGAAGATCTGGCGCAGATACCACTTCGCGTCGAACTGGACCTCGACCGCGTCGCGCGCCGGCGCGGCCGCCGCGGCGCGCGGGCGCACGAAGAAGCCCGCGTTGGGCCTGGAGTGCACGAGGCCCAGCGCGACGAGGCGGTCGTAGGCCTCGACGACGGTGAACACGCTGACGCCCTGCGCCTGGGCGAACTGACGGATCGACGGCAGGCGCGCGCCCGGCTGCAGGCCCTGGCTCGCGATCAGCTGCTCGAAGCCGGCGACGATCTGAGCGATCAGCGGCGTCGGCGCGGCGGGGTCGAGGGAGAACATGTGGCGGTCTGTGCTGGTCGCCGGACCGGTACGGCGCGGCACTGTCAGCGGACAACTGTACCTGTTGCCTGGCCGTCGCCCGGCCTAGAGTCGATGCATCACTTTGGAGGACTTCGTCCATGAGCAGCAGCAACACCGAACTGATGGCGCGCCGCCGCGCCGCCGTCGCCCGCGGCGTCGGCCAGGCCCACGAGATCTTCGTCGCGCGCGCGGCCAACGCCGAGGTCTGGGACGTCGAGGGGCGGCGTTATGTCGACTTCGCCGGCGGCATCGCCGTGCTCAACACCGGCCATTGCCACCCGCAGGTCATCGCGGCCGTGCAGGCACAGCTGGGCCTGTACACCCACACCTGCTTCCAGGTGCTCGCCTACGAGCCCTATGTGGCGCTCGCCGAGAAGCTCAACGCGCTCGCACCCGGCGACTTCGCGAAGAAGACGCTGCTGCTGTCGAGCGGCGCCGAGGCCGTCGAGAACGCCGTGAAGATCGCGCGCGCCCATACCGGCCGCCCGGGCGTGATCGCGTTCACCGGCGGCTACCACGGCCGCACCCTGATGACGCTGGGCCTGACCGGCAAGGTCCAGCCCTACAAGACCGGCTTCGGGCCCTTCCCGGGCGAGGTCTTCCACGCGCGCTTCCCCAATGCGCTGCACGGCGTCAGCGTCGACGCCGCGCTCGCGTCGGTCGAGCAGATCTTCAAGAACGACATCGAGGCCGAGCGCGTCGCCGCGTTCATCGTCGAGCCGGTGCAGGGCGAAGGCGGCTTCTACATCGCGCCGACCGAGTTCGTGCGGCGCCTGCGCGAGCTCGCCGACCGCCACGGCATCCTGCTGATCGCCGACGAGGTCCAGACCGGCGCGGGCCGCACCGGCACCTGGTTCGCGTGCGAGCAATGGGGCGGCGTCGCGCCCGACCTGATCACGACGGCCAAGTCGCTCGCGGGCGGCTTCCCGATCTCGGGCGTCGTCGGCCGCGCCGAGGTCATGGACGCGCCCGCGCCGGGCGGCCTCGGCGGCACCTACGCGGGCAGCCCGATCGCGTGTGCCGCGGCGCTCGCCGTGCTCGAGGTCTTCGCGCAGGAGCGCCTGCTCGAGCGCAGCCGCGCGCTCGGCGCGCAGATGGTCGCGCGCCTCGCCGAGATCGCGCGCGGCGTGCCGGCCGTCGGCGACGTGCGCGGGCTTGGCGCGATGGTCGCGATCGAGCTGTTCGCGCTGGGCCAGGACGGCCGCGCCGACGTCCATCGCCCCGACGCCGATCTCACGCGCCGCGTGATCGCCGAAGCCGCGAAGCGCGGGTTGATCCTGCTGTCCTGCGGCAGCTACGGCAACGTGATCCGCATCCTCGTGCCGCTGACCGCGTCGGATGCGCTCGTCGACGAGGGCCTCGCGATCCTGCAGGCGAGCCTCGCGGCCGCGCAGCAGGCCTGAGCCGCCAAGGAGTCTCCCTCATGAAGTCCGATTCCCCGCTCCAGCAGCTCAAGGACCGCGCGCTGCTCAAGACCGCGGCCTATGTCGACGGCGCCTGGCTCGAACGCCCCGTCCAGTTCGCCGTGCACGACCCGGCGACGGGCGCCGAGCTCGCGCGCGTCGCCAAGCTCGACGCCGCCGACGCCGAGGCCGCGATCGCGGCGGCCGAGCGCGCCTGGCCGGCCTGGCGCGAGCGCACGGCCAAGGACCGCGCGAACCTGCTGATGCGCTGGTTCAAGCTCATGCACGAGCACGCCGACGACCTCGCGCGCATCATGACGGCCGAACAGGGCAAGCCGCTCGCCGAGGCGCGCGGCGAGGTCCTTTACGCGGCGAGCTTCGTCGAATGGTTCGCCGAGGAGGCGCGGCGCGTCTACGGCGAGACGATCGCGACGCACGACAAGACCAAGCGCCTGCTCGTGCTCAAGCAGCCCGTGGGCGTGTGCGCGGCGATCACGCCGTGGAACTTCCCGCTCGCGATGATCACGCGCAAGGTCGCGCCGGCGCTCGCCGCGGGCTGCCCGGTCGTGGTCAAGCCGGCCGAGGCGACGCCACTGTCGGCGCTCGCGCTCGCCGAGCTCGCCGCGCGCGCCGGGCTGCCGGCCGGCGTGCTCAACGTGATCACGGCCGACGCGACGAACTCGATCGCGATCGGCGAGGCGCTGTGCGCGAGCCCGACGGTGCGCCACCTGTCGTTCACCGGGTCGACCGAGGTCGGCCGCATCCTGATGCGCCAATGCGCGCCGACGGTCAAGAAGCTCTCGCTCGAGCTCGGCGGCAACGCGCCGTTCATCGTGTTCGACGACGCCGACCTCGACGCCGCGGTCGAAGGCGCGGTCGCCGCCAAGTACCGCAACGCGGGCCAGACCTGCGTGTGCGCAAACCGCTTCTACGTGCAGGACGGCGTCTACGACGCGTTCGTCGCGAAGCTCGCCGCGCGCGTCGCCGAGCTCAAGATGGGCAACGGCTTCGACGCCGGCGTGCAGGTCGGGCCGCTGATCGACGACGCGGCCGTCGCGAAGGTCGCCGAGCATGTGGCCGACGCGCGCGCCAAGGGCGGCCGCGTGCTCGCGGGCGGCGCGCCGCGCGAAGGCCGGTTCTTCGAGCCGACCCTGATCGCCGACGCGAGCGCCGACATGCTGTGCGCGCGCGAGGAGACCTTCGGGCCGCTCGCCCCGGTGTTCCGCTTCACGACCGAGGCGGAAGCGGTTGCCGCGGCCAACAACACCGAGTTCGGCCTCGCGAGCTATTTCTACAGCCGCGACCTCGCGCGCGTGTTCCGCGTCGGCGAGGCGCTCGAGTACGGCATGGTCGGCGTGAACACGGGCCTGATCTCGACGGCCGAGGCGCCGTTCGGCGGGGTCAAGCAATCGGGCCTGGGCCGCGAGGGTTCGCGGCACGGCATCGAGGATTATCTGGAGCTCAAGTACCTGTGCCTGGGTGGGGTCTGAGCCGCCTCAGCGGCTCGACGGAAAGCTGAACACCGCGCCCTCGCGCAGCCCGGCCGAGGGCCAGCGCTGCGTGATCTGCTTGCGGCGCGTGTAGAAGCGCACCGCGTCGGGCCCGTAGGCGTGCAGGTCGCCGAACAGCGAGCGCTTCCAGCCGCCGAACGAGTGATACGCGACCGGCACCGGCAGCGCGACGTTGACGCCGACCATGCCGACCTCGATCCGGTCGCTGAAGTGGCGCGCGGCCTCGCCGTCGCGCGTGAAGATGCAGGTGCCGTTGCCGTACTCGTGCGCGTCGATCAGCACCATCGCCTCGGCGAGGCTCGCGACGCGCACGATGCCGAGTACCGGGCCGAAGATCTCGTCGCGGTAGATCGTCATGCCGGGCTTCACATGGTCGAACAGGCAGGGCCCGAGGAAATAGCCCTGCTCGTGCCCCGCGACGACGAGCCCACGCCCGTCGACGACGAGCTCGGCGCCCTCGGCGACGCCCGCGTCGACATAGCCACGCACCTTGGCCGCGTGCTCGCGCGTGACGAGCGGGCCCATGTCGACCGCGGCCGCCGTGCCCGGGCCGACGCGCATCTTCGCGATCTCGGCGACGAGGCCCGCGCGCACCGCGTCGGCCGCCGCGTCGCCGACCGCGACGACGAGCGGGATCGCCATGCAGCGCTCGCCGCAGGAGCCGTAGGCCGCGCCGAGCAGCGCGCTGACGGCGTTCGCGATGTCGGCGTCGGGCATCACGACCGCGTGGTTCTTCGCGCCGCCGAGCGCCTGCACGCGCTTGCCCTGGGCCGTGCCGGTCGCGTAAAGGCTTGCGGCGACCGGCGTCGAGCCGACGAAGCTCACGGCCTTCACGCGCGCATCAAACAGCAGCGCGTCGACGGCCTCCCGGTCGCCGTTGACGACGTTGAGCACGCCGGGCGGCAGGCCGGCCTCGAGCGCGAGCTCGGCGATCAAGAGCGCGCTCGACGGGTCGCGCTCGGACGGCTTGAGCACGAAGGTATTGCCACAGGCCACGGCCATCGGCCACATCCACAGCGGCACCATGGCCGGGAAGTTGAACGGCGTGACGCCCGCGCACACGCCGAGCGCCTGGTGCTCGGACCACGCGTCGATGCCGGGGCCGACGTCGCGGCTGTGCTCGCCCTTGAGCAGCTCGGGCGCGTAACTCGCGTACTCGACGTTCTCGATGCCGCGCTGCAGCTCGCCGAGCGCGTCGGCGAGCACCTTGCCATGCTCGGCCGTGATCAGCGCGCAGATGCGCTCGGCGTGGCGCTCGAGCAGGACCTTGAGCTGGCTCATCACGCGCGCGCGCTTGAGCGGCGGCGTCGCGCGCCAGGCCGGAAAGGCCGCGGCCGCGCTCGCGACAGCGGCCTCGACGGTCGCGCGGTCGGCGAGCTGTACGCGGTCGGCCTCGAGACCCGTCGCGGGGTTGAACACGGCGGCGCTGCGGCTGCCGCCGTCGGCGCGGCGGCCGTCGATCAAATGCTGAATCATGGGTCGGCGGGTCAGGAGACTTCGTTGAAGGCGTCGCCGAGCGCGGCGACGAGGCCGCGGATCTCGGCCGGCGTGCTTATGAACGGCGGCGCGAGCTGGATCGTGTCGCCGCCGTAGCGCACGCAATAGCCCTTGCGCAGCATCGCCATCGCGACCTCGAACGGCCGCCGGGCCGGCTCGCCGGGTGCGGGCGCGACGCTGAAGCCCGCGGCGAGGCCGTAGTTGCGCGCGTCGAGCACATGGCGCGCGCCGCGCAGCTCGTGCACGGCGGCCTCGAACACCGGCGCGAGCTCGCGCACGCGCTCGAGCGCATGCTCGCGCTCGAGCAGCTCGAGCGACGCGAGGCCGGCCGCGCAGGCGACCGGGTGCGCCGAGTAGGTATAGCCGTGCGGGAACTCGACCATGTATTCGGGCCCGCCCGCGGCCATGAAGGTGTCGTGGATCTCCCGGCGCGCGACGACGACGCCGAGCGGCTGCGCGCCGTTCGTGATCTGCTTGGCCGCGGTGATGATGTCGGGCGTCACGCCGAACGCGGCGGCGCCGGTCCACGCGCCGCAGCGGCCGAAGCCCGTGATCACCTCGTCGAAGATCAGCAGGATGTCGTGCGCGGTGCAGATCTCGCGCAGGCGCTGCAGATAGCCCTGCGGCGGCACGATCACGCCGGCCGATCCCGAGAAGGGCTCGACGATCACGGCCGCGATGTTCGACGCGTCGTGCAGCGCGATCAGCTGCAGCAGCTCGTCGGCGAGCGCCGCGCCGTGCGGCCCCTCGGCCGGCGGCTGGCCGCGGTGGAAGCTGCCGGCCGGCGGCTGGGTATGCGGCAGGTGGTCGGCCTCGACGCCCTGGCCGAAGGTCTTGCGATTCCCGACCATGCCGCCGACCGAGATGCCGCCGAAGTTCACGCCGTGGTAGCCCTTGAGCCGCCCGATCAGGCGCGTCTTGCCGGCCTGGCCGCGCGCGCGCCAGTAGGCGCGCGCCATCTTCAGCGCGGTGTCGGCCGACTCCGAGCCCGAGCCCGTGAAGAACACGCGGTTCAGGCCGGCCGGCATCTTTTCGACGATCCGGTTCGCGAGCTCGAACGAGAGCTCGTGGCCGAACTGGAAGGCCGGCGAGTAGTCGAGCTGCGCGACCTGGCGGCTCACGGCCGCGACGATCTCCGGGCGGCCATGGCCGAGGCCCGAGCACCACAGGCCCGACAGGCCGTCGAACAGGCGCTGGCCCTCGACCGTCGTGTAGTAGGCGCCCTCGGCCGCGCGGATCAGGCGCGGGCGTGCCTTGAAGTCGCGGTTGCCGCTGAACGGCATCCAGTGCGCGTCGAGCCAGCCGGCCGGGCGCTCGGCCGCGCCGGCGGCGAGGAGTTGTTCGGGGGTGTCCATCTGCATGGCGGCCTCTGTCGGGTCGGAATGGGAGCCGGCCGATCGTCGTCGCGGCTATGCTTGCGGTCAATGACAAAGAATTGCCATTTACTTGACGGTTTATGCAAGTAACAAAGAAGCCCAAGGCAGCGATCGGCCGGCTCGCCGACGTCGACCTGCGCCTGCTGCGCGTGTTCAAGGCGGTGGCCGACTGCAACGGCATGGCCGCGGCCGAGCTCGAGCTCAATATCGCGACCTCGACGATCAGCCGCCACGTCAAGGACCTCGAGCAGCGCCTCGGCCTCGTGCTGTGCCGGCGTGGGCGCTCGGGCTTCGGGCTCACGTCCGAGGGGCAGGCCGTCTACGCGGCCGCGCAGCAGCTGATCGCGGCGACCGACGGTTTCCGCGAACAGCTTGCCGAGATCCGTAGCGGCATCAGCGGCGAGCTGCACCTCGCGGTGTTCGAAAAGACCGCGAGCAACCCGGCCTGCCGGCTCGACCGCGCCGTGGCCGCCTTCAGCCGCGCGGCGCCGCAGGTGCGGCTCAACGTCCATGTCGGCACCATCGCGATGATCGAGCGCGGCGTGATCGGCGGCGAGTTCCACCTCGGCGTCGTGCCCGAGCACCGGCGCTCGCAAAGCCTCGCGTATGCGCCGCTGTTCGGCGAGCAGATGCAGCTCTACGCGGGGCGCGGCCACGCGTGGTTCGAGCAGGACGCGGCCAAGCGCGTGAGCTGGGCCGACCTGCGGCGCCAGGACCTCGTCGGCCTCGGCTACCACTCGCCGAACATGAGCCTCGCGCATGCGCGCCAGCTGCAGCGCAAGGCCACGGCCTCGGATCAGGAGGCCGTGGCGACGCTCGTGCTGTCGGGCTGCTTCGTCGGCTTTCTGCCCGACCACTACGCCGAGCCCTTCGTGCGCGTGGGGCGCATGCGCGCGGTGTCGCCGACGACGCTGCACTACGCGTGCAGCTTCGTCGGCATCGCACGGCGCAGCCCGGCGCTACCCAGGGTCGCGGCGGCGTTTCTCGACGCGCTGAAGGCGGCGCACGCGGGCGGCGATTGAGGATTGAAGCGCGCCCGCGTGTCGCCGCTCAGGCGCGGCCGAACCCGGCGCGGTACGGCGCCGCGGCGTCCTCACGCGTATTGAGCTCGACGAGCACGCCGCCCGGCACGCGGCAGAAGAAGCGCGAGCCGCGCTCGTGGGCGATCAGCCCGCTCGCGAACTCGACGTCGGCGTGCTGGAAGCGCTCGTACAGCTCGCGCAGGGCGTCGAGCGAAGGCAGCTCGAAGCCGATGTGGAAGTTGCCGGGCCAGTCGAGGTAGCGCTCGAAGAAGGCCGCCGTGGCGGTCACGTCGCGCGAGGGAAAGCTCAGGTGGTTGAACGTCAGGGTGTGGGTATTGAATTGCATGGCTGATTCCAGAGTGGGTCTGGAGCCACGCGCGCGCAGCGCGTTCGGGAGGGGCCGGGGCGATCTGGTCAACCGCGATCACGCACCCGGACCGCCTTCGAGCGCGATGCGCCGGGCGTGGATCCGATGGCGCGTTGGTTGACGTAAACGCTTACGCTGCACGCACTGGTCGCCATGAAGGAGACGCTGGCAGCGACCAGCTCCCCGTGCGACGCTGTTTGCCAAAATTTGCCAAGCCATCCAAGCTCTCGATATGAGCACAATGAACATCTCCCTGCCAGAGAGCCTCAAGGCCTTTGTAGATTTGCAGGTTGATCAGCGAGGCTATGGCACCAGCAGCGAATACGTGCGTGAACTGATTCGTCGGGATCGGGATCGACAACAGCTTCGAGGCCTTTTGCTTGCTGGGGCGGAATCTGAATCCAGCGCTCCCGTCAGCGCTGATTACTTTGAGTCCTTGCGCAAGCGTGTCCGCCAAGCTGCACAGGCAGATTCAAGGACGTGAAGTCCAAGCCAGTTTTCCCACGTGCGCTGGCTAGCTTAGATATCGATCAGGCTATTGCGTATCACCTGGCTGAAAATGCCGAGCAAGCCGCGATTGGATTCATTGATGTCCTGGAAAAGCCCTTGCCCATATCGGGCGAAATCCAGCAACCGGCTCGCCGCGATACGCTCACGAACTCAACATCCCAGGTTTGCGTCATTGGCCACCCTCCCGCCACCCGTTGTTGATCTTTTATGTCGAGCGCGACGAACGCATCGACGTCTGGCGGGTGCTTCACGTGCGACGTGACATACCCGATTGGTTACTGGCTCCAGAACTGGAGTGACGCAAAAGTCGCCAGGAGTTGGCGCCAATATCAAGACCACCGATGTGGGATAGCCTGTCCAAAGCCGGACCCCCGTAAAGTTCCGCTTCTGGCCGACTCCAGCCCAATGACTTTCATGTCGAACATAGTGCCCCCAGCCGGCCGTTACCGGAGCTAAGGCACGGACTTCTTTACGCGGCCCTGTTCAGGGAACAGAAACTCGATTGCCGATGGGAATCGTTTTCGCCAAGATGCTTCGTTGTGGCACCCCTCCGGCGTCTCGTCAAAGCGTACTGAAGAGAAGTCTCCGCCGGATGTTTGCAGGTTCTGCGCGATCGCGTGCGCATCACGGGCCAGATTTCTGCTGATTGCGTCTGGATCAAGGCCGCGGCGACGCATGCGGTCGGCGTACAACGCTGCTTCTTGATCGCCGACGCCGACGTCAACGCGCACTGGCGCGATCGTCAAATCACGGGTCATACGCACAAATTCCCCGTTGCCGACAGTCGTCCAGGGGCTCTCGATCAGTCCCAGGCCGAACACGTGTGGCTTGGTCACCAGCGCGTACAGGGCGGCAATGGCGCCATACGAGGCGCCACCCACAGCGGTCGACGTTCGGCCTGGGCGCACCCGATATTCACGGGCAATCTTTGGAAGTACTTCCTCGGCAAGGAATGTCGGCCAATTCTGTCCGTGCGCCTCGAATGGGAAAGGACTGGTCCAGTCTGGCAATGGCACAAGCTCCGATGCGCGCAGTGGACCGTCGTCGGGCGCGTCGATACCCACCACGATCAGGGGTTCGACTCTTCCCTCGTTGATCAGGCGCCCAAGCGTTTCGTCGACTTGCCATTCGTCATGGTTCATCGACGGGCAGACATCGAACAGGTTCTGCCCATCCATCATGATCAACACTGGGTAGTTGGCCCGTCGCCGCATCGGATCGTCGTAACCAGGCGGCAGCCAGACACGCAGCACGTGGTCGCCAGGGGCCTTCTGCCCCGTCAAGTGCTCTATTCGAAGATCGCCACTAGCCGTTGAGCGGCATTCTGCTGCCAAAGAACTCCCGGCAATCAACCCGGTGCCGAGGGCTACAGTCCAGGCTCGGAGCAGGAATTTGATTGGCATAGCGCCTCAGCATAGTGACGGCAGTTGAAGTCGAAAACCAGACATACATCGACGGCCACTCCTGGCCGCGAGCCGTCCTCGCGTATCTGAGCGTACCTGAAGCAGCCGGTCGCCGCCGGGCACGACACGACGGCCGCCAAGATCGCCCGGTAGTGAATATTCACTGTTCGCATCACAGCGCCAGCACCCCCACGGCAAGCCCGCCTCTTTGCCTCTTTGACTGGCCGCTTCGGGGCCACTTGCCGTAGGATCGGTCGGCAGGAACCGGCCACAAGCGGTCGCCCGCTGAGGTCAGCTTCCGAGCAGGCAAACTAGGGTCATGGATACATCAAACCAAACGGCGCTACCCCAAAGATCGCGGCGGTCTGCCCTGTTACTTCGGCTTATCTTGGCGCTACTTGTAGGGATAGTCTGCGCGGTAACCCTGTTCGCATATACGACCTGGCCGGCTTCTGCGTCCGACCAACAAGAGGCTCTCGAACTCGCGCTGAATTCCTTGATTGACGGAGCGCAGGTGGATACCCCAGATGGGCCAACGGCACTGGAGGACCGCGACTTTGTACTTCGCGCACGCGGTCATATCTATTTCATCAATGAAACGAGTGCGGGCGATTCGGTCTTCTTGGCTCATGGATTGAAGCGAGTTCCGCCTGGTAAGCAGATCGACGTCGGCCACGGCGACGTTGTGGTCCGCGCTTCCTATCAAAGGCAATGGGGCGCGCGAGCCCGGCCCATGCAGTTCTCCTACGTGTTTGGGTCGGTAGGCGGGCATTCCTATGACATCCGCGTCAACCGCGGCGTCGGCGGGCGCCGGATCCTATTCGTTCACGCCTGGGTTTCCTGATCTTGTTCTGCGCGGTGGGGACTTTCATTGGAAATGTTTCTCGCGGCTTCCGGCCATCAGCAGACGGTCGCGGGCGATGGCTTTCGGGTAGCCTCTCCTAGGTCGACATTCAACACGTTAGGCACCATGTGCGCAATCTCGTCGGAATGTCAGCGCTAGCGCTCTCACTTGCGGTGGTGGCTCGGATGGCTATGGGCGAAGCTCAATGGCTTGACACCAGTCTCCTTGCCTTCGCAGTTGCTGCGCCTACCGCCTGGTTCAGTTGGAGCGACTCTTCCAGAACCCCTCAAGGCCCTACTGGATGGCTCCTCATGGCGCTTGGATCAATCGCGGTGGGCGGAATATTTCTGCTGATCGACGGCATGTTCGGGCTAGGTAGTCGGCCCTGAAGAACGCTCGCAACCCGCATGAACACTGGACTTCCGGGCGATTGCCGATAGTGGGAATCGCAAGATTGCGGCCCAATCGATA
>Ga0213872_10000189_pt1 | contig 54742 bp, 40 predicted proteins | sample VelepicomBERX_R2_FD_160071 | JGI IMG/M metagenome (GOLD analysis project Ga0213872, IMG submission 160071) | Rhizosphere microbial communities from Vellozia epidendroides in rupestrian grasslands, the National Park of Serra do Cipo, Brazil - RX_R2 | ecosystem: Host-associated > Plants > Roots >... | reverse complement strand
AAACCAGGATCGCGCCGTCCATCTGCGCGGCACCGGTAATCATGTTCTTGATGTAGTCGGCGTGGCCTGGGCAGTCAACGTGAGCGTAGTGACGGGTCGCGGTTTCGTACTCGACGTGCGCGGTGTTGATGGTGATGCCGCGTGCTTTTTCTTCTGGAGCAGCGTCGATCTGGTCGTAAGCTTTCGCTTCGCCGCCGAATTTCTTCGACAGAACGGTAGCGATTGCAGCGGTCAGGGTGGTCTTGCCGTGGTCAACGTGACCGATGGTGCCTACGTTGACGTGCGGTTTAGTCCGCTCGAACTTTTCTTTTGCCATTTTGATTCTTCCTTAGATATCAATGTTTAAAAATGCCGCCGGATGATCTACCCGGCGGCAAAATTTCCAGAATTACTTAGCTTTCGCGGTAACGATAGCGTCGATAACGTGCTTAGGCGCTTCCGAGTAGTGCTTGAATTCCATGGTGTAGGTAGCACGACCCTGGGTAGCCGAACGCAGAATGGTCGAGTAACCGAACATTTCCGACAGAGGTACTTCGGCCTTGATGATCTTGCCGCCGCCGCCTGGGATCTCGTCCATGCCCTGCACCATACCGCGGCGGGACGACAGGTCGCCCATCACGGTACCGGCGTAGTCTTCCGGCGTTTCCACTTCCACAGCCATCATTGGCTCCAGAATCACAGGATTCGCGCGCTTGCACGCTTCTTTGAACGCCATCGAACCGGCCATGCGGAATGCATTTTCGTTCGAGTCAACGTCGTGGTAGGAACCGAAGGTCAGGGTGACTTTCACGTCGACCACTGGGTAGCCTGCCAGAACACCGTTGTTCAGGGTTTCGCGCACGCCTTTTTCCACCGCAGGGATGAATTCGCGAGGAATCACACCGCCCTTGATGGCGTCGACGAATTCGAAGCCCTTGCCTTGTTCCTGAGGTTCCAGGGTAACAACAGCGTGGCCGTACTGACCGCGGCCACCGGACTGCTTGACGAACTTGCCTTCCACGTCCGACACCGACTTGCGCACGGTTTCGCGGTAGGCAACCTGTGGCTTGCCCACGGTCGCTTCCACGCCGAATTCGCGCTTCATACGGTCAACGATAATTTCCAGGTGCAGCTCGCCCATACCACCGATGATGGTCTGGCCCGACTCTTCGTCGGTCTTCACGCGGAACGAAGGGTCTTCCTGTGCCAGACGGTTCAGGGCCAGGCCCATCTTTTCCTGGTCAGCCTTGGTCTTAGGCTCGACAGCCTGCTGGATCACTGGCTCCGGGAACACCATCTTTTCCAGGGTGATGACCGAGGAAGGATCGCACAGGGTTTCGCCGGTGGTGACGTCTTTCAGGCCCACGGCGGCGGCGATGTCGCCGGCGCGCACTTCTTTGATCTCTTCACGCTGGTTGGCGTGCATCTGCAGAATACGGCCCAGACGCTCTTTGCGCTGCTTGACCGAGTTGTAGATGGTGTCGCCGGCGTTCACCACGCCCGAGTAGACGCGGAAGAAGGCCAGCTGGCCGACGAACGGGTCGGTCATGATCTTGAAGGCCAGGGCGGAGAATTTCTCTTCGTCCGATGCCTTACGGGTGGCTGGCTCGTCGTCTTCGTCGGTACCCTTCACGTCGGCGATGTCGATCGGCGACGGCAGGTATTCGATCACGGCGTCCAGCATGGCCTGCACGCCCTTGTTCTTGAAGGCGGTGCCGCACATCATCGGAACGATTTCCGAGGCGATGGTACGCTGGCGCAGGGCGGTCTTGATTTCTTCTTCCGACAGCTCGCCTTCTTCCAGGTACTTGTTCATCAGGTCTTCCGACGCTTCAGCAGCGGCTTCAACCATCTTTTCGCGCCACTCGTTGGCCGAATCGACCAGCTCAGCCGGGATGTCCATGTAGTCGAACTTCATGCCCTGGGACGCGTCGTCCCAGATGATGGCCTTCATCTTGACCAGGTCGATCACGCCCTTGAAGTTGTCTTCGGCGCCGATCGGGATCTGGATCAGGACAGGATTGGCCTTCAGGCGCGAACGCATCTGATCGTAGACCTTGAAGAAGTTGGCGCCGGTACGGTCCATCTTGTTCACGAAGGCCAGACGTGGCACCTTGTATTTGTTAGCCTGACGCCATACGGTTTCCGACTGTGGCTGCACGCCGCCCACGGCGCAGTAGACCATGCAGGCGCCGTCCAGAACGCGCATCGAACGTTCCACCTCGATGGTGAAGTCGACGTGGCCCGGGGTGTCGATGATGTTGATGTGGTGTGGCTTGAAGTTGTTCGCCATACCGTTCCAGAAGCAGGTGGTAGCAGCCGAGGTGATGGTGATACCACGCTCTTGTTCCTGCTCCATCCAGTCCATGGTGGCGGCGCCGTCGTGCACTTCACCGATCTTGTGGTTCACGCCCGTGTAGAACAGAACGCGCTCAGTGGTGGTGGTTTTACCTGCGTCGATGTGAGCGGAAATACCGATATTGCGGTAGCGCTCAATGGGGGTCTTGCGGGCCATAATTAATCCTAAATCTTTGAATGGACAAAACCGGACACCATTTTTTTGTTAAAAAATGAGCCCGGCCTCGAACAACAGATGACAGCCGGATGACAAAGCATCATCCGGCCGGCTTTATTAGAAGCGGAAGTGCGAGAACGCCTTGTTCGCTTCTGCCATACGGTGCACTTCATCACGACGCTTCATTGCACCGCCGCGGCCTTCGGCCGCTTCCATCAGCTCACCAGCCAGACGCTGAGGCATGGATTTCTCGCTGCGCTTGTTGGCAGCTTCGCGCAGCCAGCGCATGGACAGAGCCATACGGCGCACTGGGCGGACTTCAACCGGCACCTGGTAGTTTGCACCACCAACGCGACGGGACTTCACTTCAACCAGCGGCTTGGCGTTGTTCAGCGCGGTAGCGAATACTTCCAGCGGATCTTTGCCGGATTTTTGCGAGATGTGCTCGAAGGCACCGTAGATGATGTTCTCGGCGACCGATTTTTTACCGGACAGCATCAGAACGTTCACGAACTTGGCGACATCGGTGCTGCCGAATTTTGGATCTGGCAGGATCTCGCGCTTGGGTACTTCACGACGACGTGGCATGTTAATTCCTTCCTATCTTCAGTTGAGTGCCTTGCGGTCACTCGCGGCGGCCATCATGGCCATCCACTTACTCGGTCTTCCGACCGGCTCAACTCAATTAATGTAGATTACTTCTTGGCTTGCTTGGCGCGCTTGGCACCGTACTTCGAGCGAGCCTGCTTACGGTCTTTAACGCCCTGGGTATCCAGTGCACCGCGAACCATGTGGTAACGCACACCTGGCAAGTCTTTTACACGACCGCCGCGCAGCAGAACAACGCTGTGTTCCTGCAGGTTGTGGCCTTCACCGCCGATGTACGAAATCACTTCGAAACCGTTGGTCAGACGCACTTTGGCAACTTTACGCAGTGCCGAGTTAGGCTTCTTAGGAGTGGTGGTGTACACGCGGGTGCACACGCCACGCTTTTGCGGGCTGTTTTCCAGCGCCGGCGATTTGCTCTTCACGACCAGCTTGGTACGTGGTTGGCGAATCAATTGATTGATGGTTGGCATCGTTCTTAATCCAACAAAATTACTACGTTAACAACCCGGCCCAGAATGATTCCTTGGCCGGGGACTAAAACCTAGTCCCAATCCGGGCAGCAGCGCAGGCGCAAAAAGCCACTCGCAGTAGAGCGGCTGAAAAAATGCGTATACGATGCGCAGACTAAATTGAGAACTCGCGAGTATAGATGGAGTCTGGCTGGCAGTCAATCTATTTTGCAGTGCGGGAGGCGCGGAAATGCTAGCTGAAATGCCTTGAAACAACTGATAATAACAGGCGATTACTTTCTTTCATGTATTTATGCGATTCCAGCTGCGCCCGGCCCCGGTATTTCTGATTTTCACCTACGCGCTCTTGTCGGCCGTGCCATTTTTGCCAATCTTGCTCGGACATCCACTGGAGCGTCCGTGGCAGGTGCTGGCCGTCGAACTGCTGCTGTGGACGGCGGTCTGGGGCCTGCTGCAGCGGCCGCGCTGGTTCCATTGGCTGCTGCTGCCCGCCTTCCTCGCCCTGCCGACGGAAATCTACCTGATCAAGTACTACGGCCAGGGCATCTCCACCCACCACCTGGGCATCATCGCCGAGACCAGCCCCAAGGAGGCGATGGAATTCCTCGGCCAGAAAGTGTGGCTGATGGCGGCCGTGCTGCTGGCCATGATCGCCTGGTGGGTGGCGGGCCAGTACGCGGCCGCCCGCTCGCCCCAGCTGGCCTGGCGCGGACGCACGCGCTGGGGCGCGCTGGCCCTGCTGGCGGCGGCGGCCGGCGTCTGGAGCTATGGCTGGGAATTCGGTGTGCGCGCCACGCCGGCCTCCTCCGCCAGCACGGCCCACGTGGGCAGCCTGTTCGCCAGCATCACCCATCCGGCCAGCCTGCTGGCCAGCATTTCCAGCATCACCCTGGGCAGCGCCTCCGACGCCGCCAGCGACGACGAGCCGGAGCAGGACGCGGAGGAAGACAGCGCGCCCGAGCAGCCCGCCATCCCCGGCGCCGGCCATCTGGGCTGGAAGCTGTCCGCTCTGCCCTGGTGGGTGCGTTCGCCGCTCGATTTCGGCGACATCAGCGCCTCCTGGCCCTTCGGCCTGACGGCGCGCGGCATCGACTTCTACAAGGAGCGCCGCTACCTGGCCGAACTGGGACAGCGCAGCAGCAAGTTCAGCTTCAAGGCGCACCAGCCGCTGCAGAACCAGGAGCCGCAGCTGGTGATCATGGTGATCGGCGAATCGTCGCGCTACGACCGCTGGAGCCTGAACGGCTATGCGCGCGAGACCAATCCCCTGCTCAAGCAGGAAGCCAACCTGGTCAGCCTGCCGGACATGATCACCTCCGTCTCCGCCACGCGCCTGTCGGTGCCGGTGATGATTTCGCGCAAAGCCGCCACGCAGAGCCTGAAGGATGGCTTCTACGAGAAGTCCTTCCTCACCGCCTACAAGGAGGCCGGCTTCAAGACTTACTGGCTGTCGAACCAGATCTCCTTCGGCCAGTTCGACACGCCCGTGTCCGTGTTCGCCAAGGAGGCGGACGTGATCCAGTTCATGAACCTGGGCGGCTTCACCAACAACTCCAACTTCGACCAGATCCTGCTCGAGCCCCTGCAGCATGCCATCGCCGATCCCGCGCCGAAGAAGCTGATCGTGCTGCACACGCTGGGCAGCCACTGGAACTACAGCCAGCGCTATCCGAAGGAATTCGACAAATGGCAGCCTTCGCTGTTCGGCGTCGACAAGCCCGTGTACACCGACCTCAAGATCAAGCCGCAGCTGAACAACAGCTACGACAACTCCATCCTCTACACCGACTGGTTCCTGTCGCATGTGATCGGCGAGCTGAAGGACGCGCACCAGCTGGCGACGATGATGTACGTGGCCGACCATGGCCAGACGCTGTACGACAACAGCTGCAACCTCGCCTTCCACGGCCATAACACGCAATATGAGTTCCACGTCCCCGCCCTCGTGTGGTACTCGGACCAGTACCGCGAGCGCTTTCCGGAAAAGGTGCGCCAGCTGCTCAGGCACCGCAAGGCGCGGCTGGCGACTGAGAACGTGTTCCACACCCTGCTCGACCTGGGCGACATCGAATACGACGGCCAGAAGCTGGAATGGAGCTTCATCAACGGCCAGTTCAAGCAGCACAAGCGCTACGTCGACAGCTACGGCTGGGCCAACTACGACCACGCCACCTTCCGCGGCGACTGCCGCGAAGTGATCGACAAGGGCAAGACGCTGAAGCAGGAAAAGTGAGGCGCAAGCCGCGCCTGCCTGTTCTCCTTATGTCGCCGGAATGTAGTAGAAACCGTGGCCGATGGTGCCGATCAGCGCGGCCTGGTTTTCCGGGCTTTCGCTGAAGGCCATCAATACCTGGTCGCGGCCGGCGCCCTGCTGCAACACGCCCTGCCAGTATGCGGCGCCGCCGGCGTCGCCATCGCGGTGCAGCACGTTGTGATACAGCTGGCTGACGTACTGGGCGTCGGTCAGCGAGGTGCCATACTTTGCCTGGAATTCCGGACTGGCGACGAAGTTCTGCGCCACCGCCTGCAAACTCGCGCCGTGATCCAGTGCATTGATCCAGTAGCCAACGCCTGCCTGGTCCGGCGTGCGGTTGAAGGCGGCCTGGTACAGGCGATACGCCTGTCCGCCATGACCGTCGATATCGAGCGCCATGGCGTGGGTGGAAAACAGTATCCGTTCGACATTGACGAGCTTGTCGCCGTTGAACTGCCCCGCTGCCGTCACGGTGACCTGGCCGCCAGTCACGGTGGTGTAGAAGGAGGTGGACGAATCATCGTAGTACACCGTGTCGAGGCCTGCGCCGCCGTCGATGGTTTGTCCCGTTCCCTTGCCAATGATGTAGTCGTCGCCGGGCGTCCCGCTGCTCACCACCGGCATCGTGCTGAAGGTGTAGTCCGACGCCAGCGCGGCCGGATTGCCCGCCAGGTCCAGCACCGCCCCTTGCGGCAGATGCAGCGTATAGCTGTGGCCCGGCTTCAGGTTCTCGCTCGGATCGATCACCACGGTCTGGCCCAGCGCCGAGGCGGTGCCATAGTTGCCGTTATCCAGGCGCAGCACATGGCCGTCGGAATCGGTCAGGGTGATGCCTTTGCTGTCGCCCAGCTGGACGCTCTCGTTGAAGGTCAGGGTGATCTTGCCGCCCAGGGGCAGATGAATGCCGTCCGGCTCGGTCATCGAGAGCAGTTGCGGCGGCGTCACATCGGTGCTGGTCTGGGTCATGCCCAGGGTATAGCTGCCGGTGACCTTGCCGTCGCCGCTGGCAACGAGATAGTAGTCGCCAGTGGTGTTGGCGATATAGGTCAACCGGGGCTCGCCCGAGTAGGAGACGGACTGCGTGGGATTGCCGCCCAGCGTATCCTTCAGGGTCAGGCCGCTGCCATAGCCGGACAAATCGAGCGTGCCGCCGCCGCTCTTTACGCCCTGCATTTCGAATACGTATGTGCGGCCGGCCTCCAGGTGCACCTTGAACCAATCCTGGTCATCGGGGTAGCTGATATTGGCTTGCAGCCGCGCACCCGGACTCAGGGCGCCAGTGGTCTGGCTATTGGCCGCATAGTCGTCGGTGCCGTAGGAGCTTGCCACCAGCGAGTATTTGACGCTCGTGGGACCAGTGTCCTGGTTGTTGTACACGCTGAAGTAGTAATCGCCGGTGCTGCTTGCCTCGAAAAATTCTTTCTTCACCGTGTAGTCGCCCAGATTGCGCAACGGCACACTCGCCGATCCGTCGCTGCTCATCAGATCCAGGCTGGTGCCAGCACTGGCGCCGTCCGCCTGCTGCAACTGCAGGCAATAGGTCACGCCCTTGACCACGCTGAGCTTGTAGACGTCCATGTCCTTGATCACTTCCAGCGTGCCGGTGCGGGGCTGGTTCAGCGCCAGCGCGGCGGCATGGGCATTGTCGTTGCCCACATCGTCGCGCACACCGATCTGGGCCTGCAATTGATAGCTGCCCTTTTCGCCCTGAGGCGATGACACTTCGACGTAGTATTTGCCGCTGCTGCCGGGGGCAAACGAAAGCACCGGTATGGCGTTGGTGCCAGACGTCGCCGGATAGGAAGCGACCAGGCTGCCTTTTGCGTCGTAGACGTGCAGGACACCGCTGTAGCTGAATGGCTGCCAGGTGCCGCCGCCATGGCTGGCGTCCTTCAACGTGAACCAGTACGTCGTGCCGGCGTCGAGATTGACGCCAAACCAGTCGCGGTCACCGCCCGCCTCCAGTGTGCCGGACGCCGTGCCGCCGACCGTCAACGCGCCGGCCCCGGCGGGGTTGGCGCCGAAATCGTCCGGCGCAAGGCCGGCCGAGACGGTGTAATTTAGCAAATTGCCATACGTACTGTAAGTCTGCAGATAGTAGCTGCCCGAGCTGGCCGGCGTGAAGGTAGCACTGCCATCGGACAGCAAACCGAACAGCGGGACGGACTTGCCGCTGCTGTCGAGCACTGAGCTGGCCAGGGTGCTGGTGCCGCCCGTGCCGCCCGCCGTATTTTGCACGGATAGCGTATAGGTCACGCCGGCCTGGAGATCAAGCCGGAACATATCGAGATCCGAGCCCCATTGCAGCTTACCGCTCAAGCTGCCACCGATAGGCAGCGGTGTGGCCGTCGCGCTGGTGTTGCCATAGTCGTCGATGTCCGGGGACAGCGAGCTCAGCGTGTAATGTCCATCGCTGCCGGTCCAGCCAGAGCCCGCGGAAATGTCGAGCCAGTACAGGCCGGAACTGGCGGGGACGACAACGACCCGCGTAACGCCATCCGTGCCGTTCACGATGGAGGTTTGCAAATACTGTCCGGAGGCGTCGGCGCAGGCCAATAGCAGCTTGGATTGCAAGGCACTGTCGCCAGTCAGTTCGAAGGTGTAAATCTTGCCCGCTTCCAGATTGATCTTGAAGCGGTCGGTATCGTACTTGTACTGGATCGTGCCGCTGACAGCGCCGTTCACCTGCAATTGGCCCGGGAAGGCATCATTGGCGGAGTAATCGTCCTGGTATTCCTGCAAGGTGACATCGTAGGCGCCCACCGTATCGCTGCGCACGGCGAAGTAGTAGTCGCCCGTGGCCAGCGGCTGGAAGGAATTGGCGACGCTGTCCGCGACCGAGCCGTCGGCGTTATAGACCAGGTAGTCCGCGCTGTGCACCGAGCCGGGATCGGTGCCGGTAGCAAAGTGATAGGTCTTGCCCTGCTCGGCATGGAATTTGAACCAGTCGCTGTCGCCGGCCACATCAAACTTCGCCTGCACCTTGTTGTCCACGGTGAGCACACCCTTGGTGCTCATATTGGCCGGATAGTCGTCCACCGGCTGGGTTTGCAGCGAGGCAGACACCGTGTAGTAGCCGGTGAGGCCGTTATAGTCCGCCACCTGGAGAAAATAGTCGCCGGACTGGCCTGCCACGAAAGGGATCGTGTACTTGTAATCCGGCGAGTTCGTATGCGAAAAGGCGACCGCCTGGCCATGGCTGTCAAACAGGGTGAAGCCGAGCCATACATTGCTCGGTGTGCCGTAGCCGAAATAGCCGTTCAGGCCAAACTGATAGGCCTTGCCGGCTTCCAGCGTGACCTTGAAGGCGTCGGCGTCATAAGGCTGTTCCAGGCTGCCCCGGGTGCTGCCACCCACCGTCAACACGCCTTTAGTGGTCAATAAGCTATCGTAATCGTCAGTCATGTCATTCAGCCGAAGGGAGTGAAGAGGAAGCCGTTTTTGATCGAGCCGATGACCGCCGCCTGATTTTCTGTGCTTTCGCTGAAGTTGATCAGGAGGTCGGCGCGGCTCCCGCCATGCTGCAAGGCAGCCTGCCAGTAGGCGCTGCCATCGGCATCCGGCGCACGGTGCAGGACATTGCTGTAGAGCAGATTGATGAACTGCATATCGCTCGGGTTGGCGCCATACAGGCTGCTGAATTCCGCGCTCTGGATATAGCTCGACGCCACGTCATGCAGGCTGACGCCGTGATCCATAGTGCTCATCCAGTAGCCCAGGCCTTGCGGATCGGGATAGCGGTGGAAGGCCGCCAGATACAGGCGATACACTTGCGCGTCCTGTCCGCTGCTGTCGAACGAGAGTGCACCGTCGGAAAACGCCAGCCGTTCGACGCCGGTGAGCAGGTCGCCGGTGGCGGCGCCTTTCAGCTGCACGCTCAGCGTGCCGTCGGCATTCCGCTGGAACTGGTAGTTGCTTTCGGGCTGGGAGTAATACACCGTATCGTGGCCTGCGCCGGCGTCCAGCTTCAAGCCGGTGCCGCTGCCAAGCAAAACATCGTTGCCGGCGCTGCCGCTTGCCGCCGCCGGGGCCGTGGTGAAATGCAGCGTCACCGGCGCCGCCTGATTGCCGGCGAGATCGAGCACGCTGGCGGCGGGGATGGTCAGCGTATAGCTGGCTCCCGGCTGGAAATTGATATACGGCTCAAGCGTCAGCTGATGGCCCGCCGCGCCCGCCACCTGGCTGAGGCCGGGGTTCTTGACGATATTGCCGGCGGCATCCTGCAGCTGGATGCCGCTGATATCTCCCTTGGCGATGATCTCGTCAAAGGTCAGCACAAAATGGGGGTGCATGGCGACGCCGGTGGCGCCGTCTGCCACCGTCGAGGACGCCAGTTGCGGTCCGCGCAGGTCGCCGCTGGTCATCACCATGGCGGCGGTATAAGTGCCCGTCTGCTTGCCGTCGCCGTGAATGTCCAGGTAGTAGTCGCCCGTGGTGCGGGCCACGAAGTTGAGGCGGCCTTCGTCGCCATAGGCCGCCCTGGACGAGGCAATTGTGCTGCCGTAGCCGTCGATCAGGTTGATGCCCGAACCATAGCTGCTCGTGTCCAGCGTGCCACCGCCGCCGAGCGTGCCCTCCAGATCGAAGGCGTAGCTGCGACCAGCCTCCAGGTGCACCTTCACGTAGTCATGATCGTCGCGGAAGTTGATCTTGCCCTGCAGCTGGCCGCCTGGCGCCAGCACGGCGGTGGTTTGATTGCTGGCGGGGTAGTCGTCCAGGCCGTAGGATATTGCGCTCAGTTCGTAGCCGCCGCTGCGGGTGTCCATCGTGTTCACGCTGTACACGGTGACGTAGACGTCGCCTGTGGTGGTGGCGGTGAACAGCTGCAGGCCCGTCGTGGTGGGGTAATTGACATTGGTGCGCAGCGCCACGGCCGCACCGTTGGCGTCGACGGCCGTCAGCGCGACGTCATTGGACCAGCCGGCATCGCTGCTGGTGGAAAGCAGGTTCAAGCCGTAGGTATTGCCCGCCACGACGCTGAGCTTGAAGACATCCTTGTCGGTCGGGACTTCCAGCGCGCCGGCCACCGCCGCGTCCGGCACGAGGACTGTGGCGTGGGTGTTGTCGTTGCCGAAATCGTCTGCCACGCCCAATTGCGTCTTGATCTGGTAGGGGCCGCTTGCCGCACCTTGCCCGCCGACGTCCAGATAATAAGTGCCCGTCGCCGGCGCCTTGAAGGAGAAAGTGTTGTTGCCAGCGAGGTAAGGCGTGCTGAAGGTCGTCAGCGCCGTGCCCTGCGCGTTAAGGACGCGGATATTGGCCGCGCCGGTGGCCGATGGCTGGTTCGCATCATACACGCCCTGCTCGTTGATCCAGTAGGTCTTGCCCGCCTCCAGCGGCACGGCGAACCAGTCGCGGTCACCGCCGCCCGGGTCCAGCGTCGCGCTCTGCTGGACGCCAAGTTCCAGCCTGGCGGCGGTGGCGGCCGTGGCGCCCACATCGTCCGGCGCCAGCGCGGCCGAGACAGTGTAGGTCGACGGCGTTTGCGCATTGTTGCTCACGGCCAGCGTATAAATTCCCGTGACGGCGGGCGTATAGGAGTAGGACGTGCGTCCGTAATAGGCCGAGGTGTCGATGGGCTTGCCGTCCGGGCCATCCAGCTCCAGCTGCATGTGGTTGTACGGGCCGCCGCTGGTCGAGGTCACATCCAGCTGATAAGTGGTGCCGGCGACGAAGGTGACCTTGAACACGTCCACATCGTCCGGCACCTGGATGACGCCGCTCTGGGTGGCGCCGATATCGAGCGGGCTGGCCGTGGCGCGGGTGCCGCCAAAATCATCGGCCTCCACGGTTTCAGTGAGGCTATAGTTCTCGGTCAAGTAAATGTAGCCGACGTTCAGCGAGTACGTGCCCGTCACCGTGGGCATGAAGCTGCCCACCAGCTTGCCATCAACGACGTTCAGGGCCGGCATATTGACGTTCTTGCCGAAATGATCGGTGATCAGCATGCTGCTGTTGTACGGGCCATTGGCGCCGTCGGCATCGAGCGAGAAGTGATAAATATTGCCAGCCGAGGCAGTGAAATGGAAGCGGTCGCTGTCGCCGGAAAACTGGATCTGGCCGGTGACCGTCATGCCCGGCGCCAGCTGGCCGGGGTTGCTGTCGTCGGCCGAATAATCATCGTTGATGGGCATGATTGATAGCAGTTTATGCAAAGTTACATCATAGCCAAGAGCAACGGCGTCAATACTCGTCAATTGTCACCAGCGCATGCAATTCGGCTGTTGTTCCCGCGTTGTCCGAACGGCGGCGCCGGTGAACTTTTTTGCGCACATTTTCCGAGTGGATATTGATATTCAATCCACACCCATCCCCTCCATGCCCTTGTTTTAGCGGCACGCTATTTCAACAATAGTTTTGATAAAAAAATAGCCAATTGACAACGAAATAGCTCAGCGCTAACTTATCTTGGTAGTTTGGGTTTTCGTGACTTTGAACATGCTTTGATTTCGCGGGGATAACATGAAATTAAAATCAATATTGATTGCTGGGCTACTAGCCACCTCAGCCTGCGGCGCCTGGGCGAATGATTACACCGCCCCGGTTATGGCGATGGCGGGCGGGCCCATGGACTGGACCATCTCATTCGGCACATCGCACTCCGACGGCATGGCCTTCACCGACACCTACACCTTCACCTATTCCGGTGTACCGGGGACGGCGCAGGGCTTCTTCGCCAATGTGGCCTCGGTGGGCGGCGATCTGAACTTCAGCGCGGCCAACCTGAACGGCGCGATGCTGCCGATCACCAATATGGGAGCGTTCTCCGGCTCGCTGTTCTTCATGACGCCGGCCAGCGGCACGCTGGTGCTGACCATCATGGGCACGGACAAGGGCACCGCCAGCTATGCCGGCACCCTGGATGTGAGCACGCCTGTGCCGGAACCCGCGACCTATGGCATGCTGCTGGGCGGCCTGACGCTGCTGGCGGCCGCCGCAAGGCGCCGCAAATCCTGATGCCTCCGGCATCGGCCCAAAAAGACGCTCCGGCGTCTTTTTTTTTGCCCGGCTGGTACACTGCGCCCATGTCTTCCACGCCCGCATCCACCGCCATGCGCTTCGACGCGCCCGGCCATCCTCCCGCCACCATCACCGAATTTGAAGGCGTGCGCAGCCTGCACCTGGGCACCTCCTGGGTGCAGGGCGCCATGCGCCTGTCCCAGCCCGACGCCATCGAGCTGGAATACGTGCAGATGATGATGATATTTTGGTCAATTTGACACCCGGCTTGGTCCGCAAGTCGGCTTCAGGAAGAACCCCTCCCTCCTAAGGGTGTGCTCTATGCATCAGGACTCGGCGATAATACGGTTCCCAACATCCCCCTTTAATGCAAGGATTGATGACAGTCTTTCGACAACAAAGTCGATAAATGCACGAACCCGTGGCGCGACATGTTTTTGATTTGCATAAATGATCGTAATTTCTTCAAAGTCGCCAGCGTTATACTGCGGGAGCAACTCGACCAGGTCACCTCGTTGAATATCATCGAAAACATGAAACATGCCCAAACGGCTTATGCCTAAGCCCTGTAATGTGAGCTGTCGCATAGTTTCACCATTATTGGTTTGCGCCTCGCCACCGACTGCCAGGTGCACCAACTGTCCGTCCACCATGAACGGCCACTCATCCAGAGAACGGCGGAAATTGAAGCTTAGACAGTTGTGGTGTGCCAAGTCGACTGGCGTCTGTGGCGCCAAGATGTGCGCCAAGTAGGATGGAGCTGCAACCACAACCTTCCTGCTTTTGCCTAGCTTGCGCGCACGGAAGGTCGCGTCGTGCAGCGGCCCCATGCGGATGGCCACATCTACTTCGTCCCGCTGCAGCTCGACTTTCGAGTCTGTCAGAGAAATGTCGATCTTGATATCCGGGTAAAGAGTTTTGAAATCCTTGAGCAGAGGAACCAGGTAATGCTGCCCGAACGGTAGCGACGCATTAATCCTGAGCAGCCCGCGCACCTGGGCAAAGCCTTTGGTCACACTAAGTTCGGCATCCTCGATGTCCTGAAGAATGCGGGCGCAACTAGCATAGAACTCCCGCCCCTCGGCCGTCAGTGTCATACTCCTGGTGGAACGCTTGAATAGCTGCACGCCCAAACGGGTTTCGGTCCTGGAGACAAGCTTGCTAACCGCCGAAGGTGTCATATTCAGCAATGCCGCTGCCGCCGAGAATCCTCCAGTTTCCACCACCTTTGCGAAAACCTGCATTTCTCCGCTACGATTATCCAAGCTTGCTCTCCGATTTGTAGATCAGAACCAGTAGATCATACCAGCGTAAACATTGCGCTGATTAGTTCCAAGGGGTGGACGCCCGCCATTTGCCTCCACTGGAAATACGCCATTGACTCCATTTCGAACGCGCCCCGTCGTCGCAAACAGCATGGTTCGCTTCGATAGCGAATAGTTGGCGCCCAGCGCGAACAGCGTCCCACGATTCCCCTTCACGTCAGTGACGGCGTGGTACGCGCCGCCGATCAGGATCAGGGCTGGCGTTACCTGATAATTCGCGCCGAACCAGGTTGTATCCTGACGCTGCGCCGCGAACGGATTTTCCTCGTCGGCCACAACCGACTTGTCGCTGCGTATCTGGCTTCCAGCCAAGTACAGCTTGACGTCGCCAATCTCATAGGTCGCCCCCACGGTCATCAGTCGAGACGTGCTGTACAGGTTCGAGAATTGACCACCGTGGTCGCGGATTTCTTCGTAAATGCCTTTAAGCATCAGCCCGCGCTCCTGGTATGTGACCACCCCGGCAAGCAGGCGCCCCAGCGACGAATCCGCTTCATTTAACGCGGCCTGCAAGCGGAAGCTGACCGGGCCAAGCTGAGGCGAATTGTAGGTGACCGTATTGTTGCGCGGCCCCCAGCTGCGGTTGCCTTGAAGAGTCGGAGCCCCGGTTGCCTGCAAGCCCATGGGATCAACAGCATAAACCTCGCCGTCAGGAAGGGCCATGGCGCGGCCAAACCAAATCGTGCCATACTGGTTGCTGGAAAGGCCGACCACGGAATAGCGTCCCCACATCGGCCCTCCCAGTTGACCAGAGCCTGTTTCAAAAGCACTTTCGAGTTTTATTACGGCATAGAGCCCGCCGCCCAGGTCCTCCCTGCCATTGATCCCCCACAGGCTGGTACCCCATTGGCTGTTGCTGTAGCGACTTACGCTCGCCGAGTTGCCGTTTGCATCCCTGACGTTTGAGACGTAATCGAAGCCGCCCGCAATCCGGCCATACAGAGTCACACTGCTTTGGTCGGCGGCTTGAGCCGCCGCACCCGACAGTCCCAATGCCAGCGATACTGCGGCCAAGGCATGTTGCCCCGTCTTTTGAACAGTCTTCACGGCAGCAACCACATCAGGCGATCGTCTGGACCGTGCCGCCTTCAGCACGGACGGCGGCACCGTTGATGATAGCGGCGCTTTCGCTGGCCAGGAAGCCGACAACATTGGCCACCTCAAATGGTTTGGCCAAGCGGTAGATCAGCGACGACGGACGATTCTCATCCATGAATTTACGCTCGGCCTCGGCATAGGACAGGCCCGGATTGACCGACCGGATGAACGATTTCAGGCTTTCAGTTTCGGTTGGGCCTGGTAGCACCGCGTTTACCGTGACCGCCGTGCCCTTGGTGAGCTCCGCCAGGCTGCGCGAAATCGAGAGCTGGGTCGCCTTGCTCGCGCTGTAGTGCGCCATAGCCGCCATCGGAGTCAACGCAACTTCGCTCGAAATGAAGATGACCCGGCCATGGCCGCGTTCCAGCATCCCTTTCATGTAGGTGCGAGCCAGACGCACTCCGCTCCAGACATTGGTCTCAAACATCTTCTGCCAGTCCGCATCGGTGGTGCTGAAGAAGTCATTCAGGGCGTAGGTACCCATGTTGTTGACCAGGATGTCAATCTGCGGGAACTTGGCGGCAGCCAGTTGCTCCGCACCGGCAACGCTCAAGTCGATCGCCAGGGACAGAACGCGCTCCGCTCCGTATTTCCCGGCCAACGCTGCGACAGCCGGGGCGACGGTTGCTTCGCTGCGGCCGTTAATGATGACGGTAGCGCCCTCTTGCAACAGGCGATCCGCGATGGCGTAGCCAATACCAGAAGTCGATGCACTAACCAGTGCGACTTTGTTGTTCAGGCTCAGGTTCATGTTTTCCTCGATGAATGTGGTTGCAGACGAGATCGAAGATTAGGACTTGGGAAGCAAAGGAAAAATAGGCCCAGAGGAACAACACCTGTGAAACACGTTCTGGAATGGTTTCTATAGATGAATTTGATTCAAAGTTGATATGCCGGCGCAGGGATTTTTCGGAGCGCGAGCGCAACCCATACTTCAGTCCAGGCAGCACAGGCTGTCCAACTCACCGAGGACTTACATCATGAAAAAAATCAGCTTCTTCAAACATGCAGGCGCAGTCATGTTGACCGCACTCGCCTTCGCTGGCGTGACCCAGCCAGCTCTGGCCCAATCGCACGATGCGCAAATGCAGGAAGTCGCACCGTTACTGTTAAACCCTGGTGCGCTTAAATGGGAAAAGACCATTCCGGAGGCTGGCGACCGCTCGCCGGAGTATGCCATTCTGCACAGCGACCCCAAGACCAAACTGACGATGATCATGTTCCGCACGCCAGTCGCTGTCCACATTAAACCGCACACCCATGACCTGGCAGAGACGCACGTGGTGTTGATCGGCGGGACCCACGTCTTCGAATCGAATGGTGTCCGCTACAACGTGGACAACGGTGGCTTTTTCCGCGCTCCGCCAGGCGTGGTGCACGAAGCCTGGCTCCCCGCCGGCTCGCAAACCGTCAACATCCTGGAAAGTGGCTGGGTAGTGAACTGGCTGAGGGGCGGCCCGTCCATTGAAGATCTGGACAAGTACCCACCAGTCACGGCGATCAAACAGCAGCGTTGAGGTTCGTCGTCATGGCTAAAACATTGACTATTGTGGCGCACGCGCGCGCCAAGCCCGGTATGGAACAGAGAATGATTGAGGCGCAAATCCAGCTCGTGCAAACCACGCGCGGCACGCTCGGCTGCTTACGATATGAGTTGCACCTTTCGAACCATAACCCCGCAGACGTGACCTTTGTCGAAGAGTGGGAGTCATATGATGCCTGGAACGCACACATGAGCAGTGAACGAATCAGGAATTTCCAGATGGCTGCCGGATCGGCAATCGAAAGCTTCCAACTCCATGAGATGCAGCAAATCTCGTAATTGATAGTGCGCCGCTACAGCGGCGCACTTCAATCACCCAAACGAGTTACCGTTGGCTGCAACAGCGACATCCATCCGGCCTGCTACACTGCAGGCTATGTCCAAGTCTTTTCAATCCTACCCAGTCAATATCAGGTTCGACCAGCCCGGTTATCCTCCTGCCACCATCACGGAATTTGAAGGGGTGCGTAGCCTGCATCTCGGCACCTCGTGGGTCCAGGGGGCAATGCGGCTCTCCAAGCCTGACAATATCGAGCTCGAATACATCCAGATGATGATGATGTGGCTGCTGTTCATGGAGCGTCCGCGCCACGTGGTCCAGCTGGGACTGGGCAGCGCCGCGCTGACCAAGTTCTGCTACCGCCGCCTGCCGCAGACGCGGGTGACGGCGGTCGAGCTCAATCCCAATGTGATCGCCATCTGCAGCGCCCTGTTCGGCCTGCCGCCCAACGACGGCCGCCTGTCGGTGCGCGAAATGAATGCCATGGACTTCGTGCTCGATCCGGCCAACCGCGCCAGCGTGGACGTGCTGCAGGTCGACCTCTACGACGAGGAAGCGCAGGGTCCCGTGCTCGATTCGCCCGAGTTCTACCAGGCCTGCCACGACTGCCTGGGCGAGGACGGCGTCATGACCACCAACGTCTTCGGCGACATCGCCAGCTACGACAAGAACCTGCAGGCCATGGAGCAGGTGTTCGACGCCGTCGTATGGCTGCCCGAGGTCCACGACGCCAACATCGTCGTCATCGCCTTCAAGCGCGCGCCGGTGCTGGACTTCAGCCTGCTGTACGAGCGCGCCGCCGCGATCAGAAAGCAGTTCAACCTGCCCGCCCGCGCCTGGGTCGACGGCCTCAAGGACTGGATGCGCGACCAGCAGTGAGTTTTGCGCGGCCAGCCTGGTAGGCCGCCAGATGCACCAGCGCCGCCAGCCGCCGGACCAGGCCATCCACCTCTTCGGCGTCGATCTGCGCATAACCCAGCATCAGGCCGGACCAGCCGGCGTCGCCTTGCACCGCGTGGCTGCTCAGGGCGTGGGCGACAATGCCCTGTTCGCGCGCCTGCGCGCTGATGGCCGCGTCATCCAGCCGCCGGCCGTGGAAGCGCAGCGCCAGATGCATGCCGGCCGAGCCGCCATATACGCCGGCAACCGATCCCATATGCCGCTCCAGCGCCGTCACCAGCGCGTCGCGCCGCTGGCGGTACAGGCGCCGCATGCGCCGCAGGTGCAGGGCGAACTGGCCGCTATGCACGAATTCCGCCAGCGCCAGCTGTTCGGCCACGCGACCGCGCGGGGACGATTGCGCCCGCATCTGCGCCATCGGCTCCGCCAGTGCCGGCGGCACCACCAGAAAGCCGATCCGCAGCGAAGGGAACATGGTCTTGCTGAAGGTGCCCAGGTAGACCACCGGCGCATCGGCCGCCAGCCCCTGCATGGCGGGCAGCGGCGGACCGTCGTGGCGGAATTCGCTGTCGTAGTCGTCCTCGATGATCAGCGCGCCGGCCGCGCGGGCCGACTCGATCAGCGCCAGCCGGCGCCGCAGGCTGAGCAAACCGCCCGTCGGGTACTGGTGCGAGGGCGTCGTATAGATCAGGCGCGGCGGCTGCAACAACCAGTCGTCCGCTCCGGGCGCGATGCCGTCTTCGTCGACCTCTATGGCGGCGATATTCAGGCCGGCGGCGCGGCTGGCCGCCAGCGCGCCGCCATAGCCGGGACTCTCCATCCAGATCGTGTCGCCTTCATCGGCCAGGGCGCGCACGCAGATATCCAGGCTGCTCTGCGTGCCGTCCGTGATGAAGACCTGCTCCGCTTCGCACACCACGCCGCGCGAGGCGCGCAGATGGCCGGCAATCGCGGCGCGCAAGGCGGGTTCGCCGGCCGGATCGGCGTAGTTAAGCTGGGCCACCGTGAGCGAGCGCAGGGCCCGCTCCAGCATGCGCCGCCACAGCGCCATGGGAAACCGGTCCAGCGCGGGAACGCCGGGCACAAAGGCGCCCATCATGTTCGCCGGTCCCGGCAGCGGCCGCAGATCGCGGGCGCGTTGCGACAGCTGCGCATGCTGGCCGGCGCCATTGGCGGCGGCCGATGCGCCCCGCCGTTTGCGCCGGGGTGCGTCGGCCGCGACTTCCGCCACCACCGTGCCGCGCCGGTCGCCCACCACATAGCCCTCGCTGGCCAGCTGCTCATAGGCGTACAGCACGCTGTTGCGCGCCACGCCCAGTTCCTGCGCCAGCGCCCGCGACGCCACCAGCCGGGTACCGGCGGCCAATGTGCCGTCGCGAATGGCGGCACGCAGGCATTCATGCAGCAGGCGCTGGCGCGGCCAGCGCTGTTCACGGTGCTGTTCGGTGAAGCGCTCGATGAGCAGCGAATAATCCATTACTGGCTCCATTAATTTTGATATTCATGGATCTTTTTCGGGAGCCACAAGCTGATTATATTGCGCTTTCAACCTTTGGAAAGGAGATCATGAACACCACTGCACGCACCCAGGTCCGCCGCGGAGCGAAAAACGCCTGCTACGACAGCGCCGCCCTGCACGCCATCATCGACGACGCCTATTTGTGCCATATCGCCTTCAGCGACGGCCACGGCGTGCATTGCATCCCGACCGCCTGCTGGCGCGAGGGCGAACACCTGTACATCCACGGCTCCAACGGCAGCCGCATGGTGAAGCGGCTGACGGAGAGCGAATGCTGCGTGACGGTGACGCACCTGGATGGCCTGGTGCTGGCGCGTTCGGCCTTCAACCATTCGATGAATTACCGCTCGGCGGTGATTTACGGCCGCTTTGAAATGGTGGCCGACGATGGGGCCAAACGGGCCTCGATGGAAGCCTTCATGGAAAAGCTGGCCAGCGGCCGCCAGGCGCAGGTGCGGCCGGGGAATGAGCAGGAATACGCCGCCACGACGGTGCTGCGCATCGCCCTGGCGGAAGCGGCCTGCAAGATGCGCACGGGCGGCCCCAATGACGATGCGGAGGACATGTCCTGGCCCGTGTGGGCGGGCGAACTGCCCTTTGCCCGCGCCCGGCTGGCGCCCCTGCCCCACGCGGAGTGCGGCGTGGCGGCGCCCGGCTATGTGCGCGACTGGGCAAGGCCATAAAACTGGTGCGCGACAGAAGCGGCGTCACGCCGCTACAATGGCCGCTGCCAACCACACCATAGGAGACACCGGCATGAAAAAAATCTTCGCGGCCATCCTGGCCACCACCCTGCTGTCCGGCGCCGGCGCCGCCATGGCCGACGATGCCGCCCTGCGCGCCGCCGTCGCCTCGCCCTCGCGCACGCCGGACTACGTCAAGCGCGACGTCTACCGCCATCCCTACGAGACGCTGTCCTTCTTCGGCATCCGTCCCGACATGACGGTGGTGGAGCTGTCGCCCGGCGGCGGCTGGTACACGGAGATCCTGGCGCCCTATCTGCGCGAGCACGGCAAGCTGATCGCCGCCGGCAATGAGCTGGCCTCGCCCAGCGCGGGCGAGCGCCGCGCGGCCGAGCGCTTCCTCGCACGCATGAACGCCAATCCGTCTGTCTACAACAAAGTGGCCATGGGCGTGTTCGCGCCGCCGCGCAAGATCGAGCTGGCGCCGCCCGGCAGCGTGGACATGGTGCTCACCTTCCGCAACATCCACAACTGGATTCCCGACGGGCCGCAGAACATGAAGGCGCTGTTCGACAACGTGTACGCCACGCTCAAGCCGGGCGGCGTGCTGGGCGTCGAGGAACACCGCCTGCCACCCGATCGCGTCCAGGACAAGGACGCCGGCAGCGGCTATATGCACGAGGCTTACGTGATCCAGCTGGCGGAAGCTTCCGGCTTCAAGCTGGCGGCCAAGTCGGAAATCAACGCCAACCCCAAGGACAACGCGGACCACAAGGGCGGCGTGTGGGCCCTGCCGCCCACCTACACCAACAAGGATGAGGACCACGCCAAATACGAGGCGATCGGCGAGAGCGACCGCATGACGCTCAAGTTCATCAAGCCGTAAAAAGGCCCGGCCCTCGGGCCCCGCTCAGAACTTGGTGAACTTGTTCTCGTCCGGGCCCACGCCGGCCAGTCCCAGCTTGGTGGGGCGGTGGCGCCCCGCCTTGATCGGCGATACGCCGGCGCCCTTGCCGCCGTGGGTGCGGCGCGCCTCCTCGTCCACCCGCTGCTTGAAGACGGCCATCAGGCGCTCCAGGTTTTCCGCCTGCGCATTCATCTCTTCCGACGTCGCCGCCAGTTCTTCCGCGCTGGCCGCGTTCTGCTGCGTCGTCTCGTTCAGCTGGCCGACGGCGCTGTTAATCTGCCGCACGCCGGACGTCTGTTCTTCCGAGGCGGCGGAAATCTCCTGCACCAGGTCCGAGGTCTTGCGGATATTCGGCACCAGCGCGTCGAACATCACGCCCGCCTGCTCGGCCAGTTCCACGCTGTCCGCCGCCACCTTGCCGATCTCCTGCGCCGCCACCTGGCTGCGTTCCGCCAGCTTGCGCACCTCGGCCGCCACCACGGCAAAACCCTTGCCGTGTTCGTGCGCCAGCGCCAACACCACCGCCTTCACATCGGCCACGATCAGCGCCAGGCTGCGCGAGATCCACACCGCCAGCACGGCGCCCAGAATGGCGATGCCGACGTCGAAGGAGAGTATCCACAGCTTGGCCGTTTCCGCCACGTGGGTCATCTGCGCCGACTCGGCGCGGGTTTCGCTTTCGTTCAGGGTCTGCAGCTTTTTCAGCGCGTTGGAGATGGCTTCGTCGGCGCCCTTGATGGCGTGGTCGATGTCCACCGCCGAGGTGCCTTTTTCGTGCAGGGCTTCCAGCTTGTTCATGCTGTCGGCAAAAGCGCGCGTCCCGCCCGTCACCTCGTCCAGTTCCTGCTGCTCCTCGCGCGTGACGGAACCCACCGCCTTGTAGCTATCGACCTGCTTGTCGATGGCCGCCAGGTCGGCGCGGAACAGGGCCGCGTTGTCGGCGCCGCGCAGGATGTAGTTCTTGAAGTGCTTGACCGCCTCGCCATGCGCCTTGACCGCTTCCAGCACGGCGTTCTTGCGCGCGAGATGACGGTCCATTGTGCCGCATTACAGCGCGAAAATTCTCACCAAAACTCACTGTTGCGGGACAGCCTCGCTCAACAGCGCTCAGGCCGGGACGGCGCTCTGCGCGCCCGCCGCCGTCAGCGCGGCGATTTCGTTTTCCGACACCACCTGCTGCACGTTCAGCAGCAGCACGAAGCGCCCCTGCACCTTGCCTATGCCCTGCAGCAGCTCGGCGCGCACGGAGGAGCCGAACTTCGGCGCCGGCTCGATCTCGCTGGCGGCGATGTCCAGGACGGCGTTGACGGCATCGACCATGATGCCGATCACGAAAGCGCCATCGTCGCTGTACACCTCGACCACGATGATGCAGGTGCGCTTGCTCAGCGGCGAAGGCTCGCGCTCCAGGCGCCGCGCCAGGTCCAGCACGGGCACCGCCGTGCCGCGCAGGTTGATCACGCCCAGGATGCAGGACGGCAGGCCCGGCACGGGCGTAACGCCGTGGTACTCGAGGATTTCGCGGATCGCCAGGATGCCGATGGCGAACATGTCCTGTCCCAGCATGAAGCTGAGGAATTGCGCCGGCGGCGCCGCGGCTGCCGCTTCCTGGGGATCAAATGCAGCGAGTGCGCTCATATTCACCTCCTAGAATTTGACGAAATGCGACTCATCCGGGTCGCGCATTTCGCGCATGGCGCGGCTCACGCCGCCCTGCGCGGGCTTGGCCTTGCTCTGGAAAAGCTTGTTCCTGGCGGGACGCGCGACGCGCGCCGTCGACCGCATCTCGGACATGCCGGACAGCTTGAAGAAGGCCATGGTCTGCTGCAGCTGCTCCGCCTGGCCGCTCATCTCTTCCGCCGTCGCCGCCAACTCCTCCGAGCTGGAGGCGTTCTGCTGGGTGGTCTGGCTCAGCTGCGTCACCGCCGAATTGATCTGGCCCACGCCGGCCGACTGTTCCTCCGACGCGGCCGTGATCTCCTGCACCAGGTTGGACGTGCGGCGGATATTCGGCACCATCTCGTCCAGCAGCTTGCCCGCCTTTTCCGCCAGCTCGACGCTGCTGGAGGCCACCTGCTCGATCTCCTGCGCCGCCACCTGGCTGCGTTCGGCCAGCTTGCGCACCTCGGCCGCGACGACGGCGAAACCCTTGCCATGCTCGCCCGCGCGCGCCGCCTCGATCGCCGCATTGAGCGCCAGCAGATTGGTCTGGTAGGCGATATCGTCGATGATGCTGATCTTGCTGGCGATCTTCTGCATCGCCGCCACCGTCGACTTCACCGCATCGCCGCCTTCCGCCGCCTCTTCCGCCGCCTTGCTGGCGATGCCGTCGGTGACCTTGGCGTTTTCCGTGTTCTGCGAAATGGAAGCCGTCATCTGCTCCACCGAGGCGCTGGTCTCCTCCGTGCCCGCCGCCTGCTCGCTGGCCGCCTGCGACAGCGACTGCGCCGTCGCGCTCACCTCTTCCGACGCGCTGGCCAGCGATTCGGCGCCGTTGTTCACTTCCTGCACCACCTGCGCCAGCTTGTCGATCATCGACTTCATGGCCGCCAGCAGGCTGCTGTCGTCGCCCTGGCGCAGGCGCACTTCCGCCGTCAGGTCGCCGTCCGCCACCTGGCGCACGATCTCGGCCACGTAGGACGGGTCGCCGCCCAGCTGGCGCAGGATGCCCGTCAGGATGAACAGGCCCAGCGCGACCAGCACCACCAGCGCCACGCCGGAAATCGTGTACATGCGGTTCAGCGCCGAAGCCGACGCCGCCTCCGCGTCGACCACGGCGTCCGCGCCATACTTGACGTTCAGGTCCACCAGCTTGCCCAGGCTGTCCTCCACTTCGCGGAAGGCGGGACGGCTGTCGAGCAGGTTCTTGTGCAGGGTCAGGAACAGCTCCTTGCGCTTGGCCGTGTCGGCGCCGTGAATCTGCGTCACCAGTTCGCCGAACTGGCTGTCCATCTGCTTCCAGGTGTCCCACTGCTTGACGAACACCTTCCACAGCGCCGCCTCCTCCGTCGACTGCGGCAGCGCGTCGTAGGCCTTCCACGCCTTGTCGATGCGGGCATAGACATCGGCGCGGCGCTTGATCTGGTTGGCCAGTTCCGCCGTGTCCTCCGGGTACATGGCGAGGGCGTCGACGCCGCGGTTGGCGGAGCGGATCGCCGTCTCGCCCTCGTTGATCTCCTGCAGCGCCTGCACCGACGGCATGCGGTTCTTGCCGATATCGCTCAGCATTTCTCCCTGCCGCTTGAGGCCCTGGAGGGAGGTCAGCACCACCAGCACCAGCGCCGCCACGGCCACCGCCAGCAGGATGGAAATCTTGGTCTTTACGGTCAAATTGGCAAACATCCTGACACTCCCCGTTCTGGTTATAGTAACTACTGACTGCTTTCCCCGCTCGCCAGCGCGCGCAAGCGGCGCCGGTCCTGCCTGATCCATGCCGACAGCTGCTCGCCCGCCATGGGCCGCGCCAGCAGATAGCCCTGCGCCATGTCGCAACCGAGATCGCGCAGCAGCTTCCAGTCCTCCTCCGTCTCCACGCCCTCGGCCACGGTGGCCACGCCCAGGCGCTGGCCCAGTTCCAGCGCGCTTTTCAACACGACGTGGCGGTTCGGCCATTGCGCCGCGCCGTTGACGAAGGCGCGGTCTATCTTCACTTCCGTGAACGGGCAGCGGGCGAACTGCTGCATGGACGAATAGCCGATGCCGAAATCGTCCATCGCCAGCCCGAAGCCCATCAGGCGCAGGCGCCCCAGGTTGGTCAGCGACTGCGCCAGCTGGCGCATCACGCTCGTCTCCGTCACTTCCCACACCAGCGAAGTGGGCGGGATGGCCGACTCCATCACGGTGGCGGTGAGGCGGTCGATGAAGCCCCGCTCGGACAGGTTCTCCGCCGCCAGGTTGATCGACACCGTCGTCGGCGGCATGCCGGCCGCCAGCCAGTCCTGCATGCGCTGCAGCACATGGCGCACCATGGCCAGCGTGAAGTCGGCCATCAGCGGCGAGCCTTCCAGCGCCTCGATGAAGTGCAGCGGCGCCAGCACGCCGCGCTGGGGATGCTGCCAGCGCGCCAGCGCCTCCACACCTTTCAGATGGCCGCTCTGCATGGACACCTTGGGCTGGAACCAGGGGACGAATTCATCGCGGGCCAGGGCCTGGGCCAGCTCGTCCTGCGTCGGCAGCGGCGGCCGGGGCGCATCGGCGTGGGCGCCGCCGGCGCGGCCGGCCCGCTCCAGCAGCTGGGTCAGGGCGCCCGTCTCCACCGGCTTGAGCAGGGTGCCCAGCAGGCCGATTTCAGCCTCCTCGCAAGCCATGCTCTCGATGATCTCCAGCAGGCGCGGATCGCGCGCGCTGACCACGATCAGGTGCTGCGCCAGATGGCGCTCGCGCAGCTTGCAGGTCAGCTCGATGCCGTCCATGCCCGGCATTTCCAGATCCGTCAACACCAGGAACAACGGCGCCACGCCGTCACGCTCCAGCTGGCGCAAGGCTTCGTTGCCGTCGCCCGCTTCCAGGATCAGGCCGAAGCCCATGGCGCGCAGCATGTCGACCAGGTGGGCGCGCTGCACCTCGCTGTCCTCCACCACCAGCACGCCCTGCCCGTGCCAGGCCGGCGCGTGCGAAGCGGTATCCAGGTGCGGAGAGGTGGGCATGGCGATGTGGTCCGGATAGTTCAAAATGTGGCCAGCTGCTGCAGGATTTCACGATAGATCTGATTCAGCGGCATCGACTTCTCCACCGCGCCTTTTTTCACGGCCTCCTTGGGCATGCCGTACACCACGCAGCTGGCCTCGTCCTGGGCCACGGTGCGCGCGCCGGCCTTGAGCATCTCCAGCATGCCCGCCGCGCCGTCGTCGCCCATGCCGGTCATGATCACGCCCAGCGCATTGGCGCCGGCGGAGCGCGCCACGGAGCGGAACAGCACATCGACGGAAGGCCGGTGGCGGTTCACCAGCGGCCCGTCGACCACCTCGACGAAATACTGGGCGCCCGTGCGCCGCAACAGCATATGCTTGCCGCCGGGCGCGATCAGCACCTGGCCCTGCAGCACGCGGTCGTTGTTGGCCGCCTCCTTCACCCGCACTTCGCATACGCTGTCCAGGCGGGCGGCAAAGGCGGCGGTGAATTTTTCCGGCATGTGCTGCACCACCACGATGCCGGGCGAGACGCGCGGCAGGGAGGTCAGCACCTCCTCCAGCGCCTGGGTGCCGCCGGTGGAGGTGCCAATGGCCACCACCCGCTCGGTCGTCTGCACCATGGCGCGCCCGCCCGTTTCCAGCGGCGGCAGCACGGCGTCGGCGTTGTACTTGACCGTGACGGGCGGCGGCGCGGGGCGGTTATTCAGCTTGCCCACGCGCGCGCCGGCGGCCGCGCGCACGGCCGACACCAGCTCGTCGGCGCTGTCGTGCAGGAACTGCTTGAGGTCCAGGCGCGGCTTGGTGATGATGGCCACGGCGCCCGCCGACAATGCCTCCACCGAGGTCTGCGCGCCCTTCTCCGTCAAGGTGGAGCAGATCACCACGGGCGTCGGATGCTCGGCCATGATCTTGCGCAGGAAGGTGATGCCGTCCATCTTCGGCATTTCCACGTCCAGCACCAGCACGTCCGGCCACTGCTGCTTCATGCGCTCCATCGCCAGCAGCGGATTGGCCACCGCGTGCATCACGGTGATGCCGGGCGCCGCGTTGAGCAGGCCGCTCAGCACCTGGCGCACCACGGCCGAATCGTCGACGATCATCACATTGATGTTGTTCATGCCTTCGCTCCCGAACGCCGCGTGGGCGAGCGCGGCGTGGTGGCCGGATCGGGCGGCACCTGGCGGCTCAGCACCTCGCCGCTACGGATGGTGAAGATCAGCTGGCGGTGGCCCTCGCCGAACAGGCTCTCCGACACCACCTGGATGCCGTGCTTCTGCAGCAGCTCGCGCGCGAAGTCGCCGTTCTGCAGGCCGATGTCGCGCACCTTGTCGCTGCGCGGGAACATGGCGCCACCGCCGAAGATCTTGCCCTGGCACTGCACGGCGGGCACGCCATGCGCCTGCAGGCCCGCCAGCAGCAGGTCCATGGCGTCGGCGCCGTACATGCCCGGCTTGTCGGCATGGGGCGAATTGCGGTTACGCTTGCGCTCCGCGCTGCCGCCCGGCAGCAGGAAGTGCGACATGGCGCCCACCCGCAGCGCCGGGTGCCACAGGGTGATCGAGACACAGGAACCGAGCAGGGTGCGCACGCGATAACGCTCATCGCCGACGAAGTAATCGCCGGGCATCAGAAACACGTCGATCAGCTTCGGCTCCGTCATGGTCAGGGCTTGCGATAAATGGATGGCGCCACGGGGCGCACGGTGTCGTTGATGTCGTTCAGGGTTTCGGAGTGGCCGATGAGGAAGTAGCCGCCCGGCTTGAGCTGCTGCAGCAGGCGCGCCACCACCTGGCGCTTGGTCTCGAGGTTGAAGTAGATCATCACGTTGCGCAGGAAGATCAGGTCGAACTGGCCGATCTTGGGCAGCGGCTCGTTCAGGTTCAGATGCTGCAGCTGCAGGCGGCTGCGCAGGCCGCGCTCGACCAGCATGGTGCCCGTCTCGCTGCCCTGGCCCTTGAGACAGAAGCGCTTCAGGTAGGCCTCCGGCATCTGGCTGGCGCGCTCCATCGGATAGTGGCCGCAGCGCGCCCGCTCCAGCATGCGCGTGCTGATGTCCGTGGCCAGCACCTCCCACGGCGCGTCGCCCAGGATGTCGGCCAGAACCATGGCGATGCTGTACGGTTCCTCGCCGCTGGAACAGGCCGCGCTCCACACGCGCAGCGTCTTGTTGCCGCGGCGCGCTTCCGCCGCCACCTCGCGCAGCAGGTTGAAGTGCTTGGGCTCGCGGAAGAAATAAGTCTCGTTGGTGGTCAGCAGATCCACCGCCACCTGCAGTTCGCCCGGCTCGCTGCGGCTCTCCAGCAGCTTGAGGTAGTCGCTGTAGCTGCTCAGCTGATAATGCGCCAGGCGCTTGGCCAGGCGCCCGCTGACCAGGGCCTGTTTGCCGTTGGCCATGAAGATGCCGGCGGCATCGTAGATGAAGCGCTGGAACTGCGAAAATTCGCGGTCGGTGATGGAAATGACGGCCATGGAAAACCACTCGCATCGTCGTCAGGCGTGCGCCACAGGAGCCGGCGAGACGGCGCCGCGCGCCAGCTCGACGATTTCTTCGGTGGACAGCACCTGCTCGATCTCCAGCAGGGTGACGAATCTGCCGCCCGCCTTGCCGATGCCGGCGATGAAGTCGGGCCGGATGCGGGTGCCGAAGGACGGCGGCGCCTCGATGTCGCCGGCCGCGATCTCCACCACGGCGTTGACGGCGTCGACCAGCATGCCCAGCACCTGCTTGCATTCGCTGTCGGCCGGCCCCTGCACTTCGACGATGACGATGCAGCTGCGCTTGGAGATGGCGCTGGGCGCGCGGCCGAAGCGGGCGGACAGGTCGACCACCGGCACCACGGCGCCGCGCAGATTGATCACGCCGCGCACGCAGGCCGGCATCATGGGCACGGTGGCCAGGCTGCCGTACTCGATGATCTCCTTGATGTGCAGGATGCCGACGGCGTACACGTCCTCGCCGGAGAGGAAGGTCAGGTACTGGCTGGGCAGGGGCGCGCCGGCGCCCTGCAGAACGGCCAGCGCGCTGCTGCCGTAGGCGGCGATGCCGTTGGCGCCGCCGGCCGAAGCGGATTGAATCATATTGTTCATGCTGTTGTCCTTCCCGTTACGCTGCCAGTTGCACGGCGCCGCGGCCGCCCACGGTCTGCATCAGTGCCGCCACGTCCACGATCAGGGCCACCTCGCCGCTGCCCAGGATGGTGGAGCCGCTGATGCATTTGACTTCGCTGAAGATGGGGCTGAGCGGCTTGATCACCGTCTGGAATTCGCCCAGCAGGGTGTCCACCACCAGGCCCGCGCGCAGATTGCCCAGCTTGAGCACGACGATGCTCTCGCGCCGCGTGGCCGCGCCCTCGATGCGGAACAGCTGGCGCAGGCGGATAAACGGCAGCACCTGGCCGCGCAGATTGCAGTAGTCCTGTCCCGGCTCAGTGGCGTACTCGATGCATTCCTCGATCATGTCGAGCGGGATGACGAACACGGACGATCCCACCTGCACCAGGAAGCCGTCGATGATGGCCAGCGTCAGCGGCAGGCGCACGGTGACGGTGGTGCCGTGGCCTTCGCGGCTGCCAATGTCCACGCTGCCGCGCAGGGCGGTGATATTGCGCTTGACCACGTCCATGCCCACGCCGCGGCCGGACAGGTTGGTGATCTTTTCCGCCGTCGAAAAGCCCGGTTCGAAAATCAGGTTGTAGATTTCGCTGTCGCTCAGCTTGCGGTCGGCGTCCACCAGCCCGCGCTCGACGGCCTTGGCCAGGATCTTCTCCTTGCGCAGGCCGCCGCCGTCGTCGCTGACCTCGATCACGATGCTGCCCGATTCGTGGAAGGCGTTCAGCTTGATCATGCCCTTGGCCGCCTTGCCCGCCGCCACCCGCACCTCGGCCGGCTCGATGCCGTGGTCCATGGCGTTGCGCACCAGGTGCATCAGGGGATCGCCGATTTTTTCCACCACCGTCTTGTCCAGCTCCGCGTCCTCGCCGTCGACGATCAGGCCGATGTCCTTGCCCAGTTCACGCGCCACGTCGTGCACCACGCGCTGGAAGCGGTTGAAGGTGGCGCCGATCTTCACCATACGCAGCTCCAGCGCCGCGTCGCGCACTTCCTCCACCAGGCTGGACAGGATGGAGGTGCATTCCTGCAGCTCCGCGTTCTGCACATGCTGGCCTATCATGTTGGCCCGCGCGCCGGCGATGATCAATTCGCCCACCAGGTCAATCAGCTTGTCCAGCTTGTCGGAGTCGATGCGGATCGAGCGGCTTTCCTGCGCCTTCTGCTCGCTCACCTGCTTCTGCTTGGCCAGCGCCGCCTCCACCACCACGGGCGGCACGTTGCCGCCTTCGACCAGGATGGAGCCCAGCTGCTGCGGCACCACGTGTTCGTCCTTGCCGCCGTGCTGCTCGTTGTGCTGCTGGGCCAGGGCCGCCTCCAGCTCGCGCGCCGTCACGCTGCCGCAGCGCACGAGGATGTCGCCCAGGCGCGCCGCCTGCTCCGGCAGGGCGCGGATCAGGTCCACGTAGTGCGAGACCTTGCTGCGCGGGGGGATGATGCGGATCTCGCAGTCGTCCGCCACGAACTCGAACACGCCCTCGATGGCTTCCTTGTCGGCGGTGGAGTCGAAGGCGATCTCGAAGCCCAGGTAGCACAGCTCCGCGTCCATTTCCTCGGCCGGCGGCAGCGCGTCCGGCACGGTGACGATGCCGACCACGGTGCCCAGCTTGGCCAGGTAGCGCAGGAAGGCGATGGGGTCCATCCCGTTCTGCAGCACGCCGCGGCCGAAGCGCAGCGAGATATGCCAGTAGTCGTTGTCGCCCCGCTCTTCCGCGATGCGCTCCACGTCCGGTTCGGAGGCGATGGCGGCGATGGCCGATCCCGCCGCCCCGTCGGCCGCGCCATCCTCCGGCGCGCACACCATGTGGCGGCGCAGCTGCTGCAGCAGCATTTCTCCTTCGGCCTGGGTGTCCGGATCGGGGTCCAGGTTGCCGCTGGCGAGACTGTCGATCATCCCGGACAGGAAGTCGCAACAGGACAGCAGCAATACGATCATCTCGTCGTTGAGCACCACGCGGCAGTCGCGCACCTCGTCCAGCAGGCTTTCCACCACGTGGGTGAAGGCCACGATGTGATCGAGGCTGAACAAGCCCGACGAGCCCTTGATGGTGTGGGCGGCGCGGAAAATGGCGGCGATGGCGTCGCCCTGGTCGCCGGCCAGGTCCACATTGAGCAGGGCGTTTTCCATTTCTTCCAGCAGCTCGCGGCTTTCCGCGATAAAGGTCTGCAACGCTGAATCCAGGTTCATGGCGGTCCTCAGCTATCGAAAGGGTGGGTCAGTGAATCAGCAGGGCGTCTCCGAAAAAGCCGCCCAGGTCCAGCATCTGGAAAATCTCCACCACGGCGGGGCTGTGCTGCAGCAGGCGCAGTTCGCGCTTGTCGGCGGCGGCGGTCTGCTTGGCCAGCATCAGCACCTGCAGGCCGGCCGTGTCCAGCTCCGTGATGCCGGACAGGTTCACTTCCAGCACCTGCGTCTTGCGCAGGGCGTCGAGCAGCTGGGTCTTCACGTCGGCCGCGCGGTAGATGGTCATCTCGCCCTCGATGGCGAAATGGCTGACGGCGGGAGCATCGGCCGCGCTCATGGCAGCACCAGCTTGGCCACGGCGCCCAGCAGCACCTCGGGCTTGAAGGGTTTGACCACCCAGGCCTTGGCGCCGGCCGCCTTGCCCTCTTCCTTCTTGCCCTCGGCCGACTCGGTGGTCAGCATGATCACGGGCGTGAATTTGTAGTTGGGCAGCTGCTTGAATTCCTTGACGAAGGTGATGCCGTCCATATTCGGCATATTGACGTCGCACACCACCAGATGAATCTTCTGCCCGGTGCACTTGCTCAGCGCATCGGCGCCGTCGCGGCCTTCGATCACCTCGTAGCCGGCGCCCTTGAGGGCGATGCCCACCACCTGCCGCAGCGAAGCGGAATCGTCCACCACCATAATGGTTTTAGCCATAGCCTGTCCTCTTCAGAAAAAGGTAATCTCGTCCGCCTCGGCGGCCGCCGGCGCCGCCAGCGCCGTGCCGTGGTGCACGGCGTGCTCCTCGGCCATGGCGTAGGTTTTTTGCAGGGCGCTCAGCACGGGCGTCGGGTCCAGCGGCGCCAGGGTCTTCTCCTGCTCGTAGATCAGGCGGTTGTCGCGCAGCAGGCCGGGCACCAGCTCCATGTTGTCGCGCACGTGGGCCATGACCTGGCTCACGCGGTCCTGGAACTGCAGCTGCACCAGCGCCTCGCCCACCTCGCCCTGGATTTCCTCGCTCTCGCGCTGCAGGGTCTCCGTCGACTGCACCAGCGCGTCCGTCACTTCGCGGAAGTCGTGCAGCACGGAGTCGATCATGCCTTCGGCCGACTGCATGGACTTGTTTTCCTGTTCGCTGGACTGCTCGGCGGCCTGGCTGGCGGCCAGGATGGCGCTGCTGATCTGGCCCACGCGCTGCTGGATGTTGCGCCCCGTCTCGGCCGAGCGGTTGGACAGGTTGCGCACCTCCTGCGCCACCACGGCGAAGCCGCGCCCGGCGGGACCGGCGCGGGCAGCCTCGATGGCCGCGTTCAGCGCCAGCAGATTGGTCTGGGCGGCGATGCTGGCCACGCCCTCGGCCATGTCCTTCAGCTCGCGGGTGAAGCGCTCCAGTTCGCGGATCTGCGCCAGCATGGCGTTCTTCGATTCCATGGCCGACTTCATCGAGGCGACGACGGAGCCGAGCTGCGTCTCGCTGTTGGAGAAGACATCGACCAGGGCGTTGCCGCCGCTCTTGCCCGCCTTGCCGCCGCTCATGCTGGCCGCCTGCAGGGCGTTGTCGAGCTTGTCGACGATGCTGGAGAAACGGCCCGCGAGGTCGGTCACGGCGTCTTCCATCTGGCTGCGGGAGTTTTCGATGTGGCGCGCCCAGACGGGCAGCACGGCGTCACCGAACTGCTCGCGCGAGCTGAGGTAGTGGTCGATCATGTCGCCCTGCTCGAAGCCGCCGGCGCCGCCTGTCAGGCGCGAGGCCACGACGGCCGCCGCCACCAGCAGGACCGCCCAGGCCACGGCGTACCAGCCGTAGTGGGACCAGCCGCCCACCAGCGTCCCCAGGGCGCCTGCTGCGGCCAGGCCGAACAGGACCAAGTTTGTGCCACCCATCCCGGTCAATTTATTCACTGGTCGTCACTCCTGTGATTGTCTGGCGCCGGCCACTTGCCATCAGCCGTGGATCAAACTCTATCGCAAATCTATATTCAACTGGGTAATACTTTATGGAAGTTTAAATAAATAAACGCGAAAGCCACAATGCATTACAAAAGATGAACTTCAGTAAAAGTTAATTACATCGAGAAACTAATTTGTGGAATCAGGATTATTTTGTAATATTATTTTTAATTTAATATTGCACAATAATTCCATATTCTCTGAAACTGGTTTAAGACGCCCCGTTTAAAACTCTTCCCATTCATCCTTGGCCGGGGTGGCGGCCGGGCGGGCCGCCAGCCGGGGCGAGGCGGCGGGCTTGGTCGACGCCACAGCTTGCGGCCGCTGGGGCGCCGCAGTCCGTACAGGCGCCGCCGGGCGCGCCGGACGGGGTGGCGCAGCCGAAGCCGCGCGGGCGGCCGCCGGCGCCGCGCTCATGCCGTCCAGCTTGAAGGTGCTGACCGCCTGGGCCAGCCGCGCCGCCTGCTCCTGCATGGCGTCTGCCGCCGCTGCGGCCTGCTCCACCAGGGCCGCGTTCTGCTGCGTCACCTGGTCCATCTGGGTGATGGCGTCGTTGATCTGGCCGATGCCGTGGGTCTGCTCGCTGCTGGCGTGGCTGATCTCGGCCACGATGTCGCTCACGCGGCGTATGCTGTCCACCACCTCGTCCATGGTGCGGCCCGCCTCGCCAACGAGGCGCGAGCCGGCCGCCACCTTGCCCACGGAATCGTCGATCAGGGCCTTGATTTCCTTGGCCGCGCCGGCCGAGCGCTGGGCCAGGTTGCGTACCTCGGAAGCCACCACGGCAAAGCCGCGCCCCTGCTCGCCCGCGCGGGCCGCCTCCACCGCCGCGTTCAAGGCCAGGATGTTGGTCTGGAAGGCGATGCCGTCAATGACGCCGATGATGTCGACGATCTTGCGGGAGGATTCGTCGATCGAGGCCATGGTCTGCACCACATCCGAGACGACGGCGCCGCCGCGCTGGGCCACGTTCGAGGCGGAGGCGGCCAGCTGGTTGGCCTGGGCCGCGTTGTCCGCGTTCTGCTTGACGGTCGAGGTCAGCTCCTCCATCGACGAAGCCGTTTCCTCCAGCGAGCTGGCCTGCTGCTCCGTGCGCGAGGACAGGTCCAGATTGCCCGAGGCGATCTGGCTGGAGGCGGTGGCGATGGCGTCCGTGCCCTGCCTGACCTCGCTGACGATGCGGATCAGGCCGCGCGACATTTCGCGCAGGGCCTGCAGCAGGCGGCCCGGCTCGTCCAGGGGATAGTCTTCCGGCCGCGTGCCGCCCTGGTCGCTGAGGTCGCCGCACGCCACGCACTGGGCCAGCGTCATGGCCTCATTGATGGGGCGGGTGATGCCCGTGGTCAGCCACCAGGCGAAAGCGACGCCAAAGGCCACCACCAGCGCCGCCAGCAGGGCCAGCAGGTTGCGGCTGTCGCGCGCCACCTGGTCGATGCTGGCGGCGGCGGAATCGATTTCCTTGCGCTGGTGGTCCAGCATGGCTTGCAGCATTTCTTCGTAGGTCTTGGCGTTGGGCAGGTAGACCTTGTCCAGCAGGCGGTCGGCCTCGGCCGCATCGCCCGCCGCCTTGGCCTTCAGCACGCCGTCGCGCGAGACGACATAGGACTGGCGGGTGGCCACCAGCTTTTCCATCAAGGCCTTGTCTTCCGGCGTGGCCAGCTCTTCAATTTTCTTGACCAGGGCCTGGGCGCTGGCGGTGGAAGTCTTGGCTTCCTCGGCAAAGAAGGTGGCCAGGCCGGGGTCGGCGCTCTTGGCCACGGCCGTCGTGCGGCGGATACCGGCGAAGACGATGCGGTACCAGTCGCCGATCAGCCTTTCCTTGGCCAGCGGCACCTCCATCATGGTGCGGGTGGCGCTGGCCACGCCCTGCAGGCGATAAATGCCGAGGCCGGTATTCAGGATCAGTATTGCCAGGATAACCGCGAAGCCCAGTGCCAAACGCCTGCCGATGCCGAGATTACTGATTTTCATGACAGTCCCCTCTCCTGATTTGCGCCGCCGCAACGGCGTTTTTTTATATCGCGCCCGCGTCGATATGGTAACGCGAATTAAAAGGGGCAATAGTATAAAAACTTTCTTTCGTAAAAGTATTAAACCAGTTTAAGCCTGAAGTAAAATTACAGCTCACCATTCCTATTTGCAACAATAATATACAGTTTGCAAAAATTTGATATGAATGGCACGACTGTTCGGCTATATTATTCTATGGCCGTCAAAGGCGAGACTTCACGCAGCTTCATATGAACAAAGAATTTATCAAAGACCGCGCCAAGTACAGCGCCGTCGTTGCCCGTCGCTACGGAGTGACTGAGCAAATGTATATGCAGGTAACTGAGCTACTTGCGCCGCTGGCGACGCCGATCAGCCTGCGCAAGGGCGAATTCCTGCAGCGCATAGGCAGCGTGGCCCAGTCCGTGTACTGGATGCAGAGCGGCGTGGCGCGCGTGGGCTTCTTCACGGAAGCGGGAGCGGAGGTGACGCTGCGTTTTCTGATGGATGGCGAGCCGGCCGGTTCGCACGAAGACTTGCTGCGAGCGCGGGAACAGCTGCCGGCCATGCACTTCGTGCTGGCCGAGACCGCCGTGCATGGCTACCGCTTGGACTGGATGGAAGTGAACGCCCTATCGGCCCAGCATGCCGTGCTGCGCGACTATTACCTCCGGGTGACGGAACGCGCCATCCTCAACCAGGGACGCCGCATCTACATCAGCGCCGCCCCGGCCCAGGGCCGGCTGACCGCCTTCCGCGAAGAGTATCCGGGGCTGGAGGCGCGCATCTCGCAGAAGGTGATCGCCTCCTTCCTCGGCATCACGCCGCAGTACATGTCGCAGCTGCTGCGCCACGACGCGGGCGGGGCAAAATAAGCGGCGAACTGGCCGGCCTGCGCGGCACGCTGCACATCGACATTGAGGGCGGCCAGCATTACTACACCTTCAGCTATTCCCTGCCCTGAAAATAAAAATGCCGCTCAGCCTGGACTGAGCGGCATTTCAGCGAAGCGTTGTTGAATCACTTCTTCATGCTGGTGATCTTGTTGTCGCCGTCGACGAAAACGATCTTGGGCACGTAGTCCTTGATCTGCTCTTCCGTCATGTGGGCGAAGGTGCAGATGATCAGCAGGTCGCCCAGGTGGGCCTTGCGGGCGGCGGCGCCGTTGAGCGAGATCTCGCCCGAGCCGCGCTTGCCGGAAATGGCATAGGTTTCGAAGCGCTCGCCGTTGTTCACGTTGTACAGCTCGATCTTTTCGCCAACCAGGATATCGGCCGCATCCAGCAGGTCCTGGTCGATACCGCAGGAGCCTTCATAGTGCAGATCCGCCTGCGTGACGGTGACGCGGTGCAGCTTGGCACGCAGCATATTTCGTTGCATAGACATCTTTTGTTACCCTCTTGAATATAATGATTTGGCCTTGCCAAAAGGCAACTTGCTGCTGTTGCAACCCGCCCCGGCCATGACGCGAGGGCGATATGCTACCATCCCCCGCGCCTCAGCGTCTGCTTACTTCTTGGCGAATTGCTTGTCGACCGACACTTGCGTCAGCGGGTGGTAGTGCTCGCGGGCCTTGGCGTAGACGGCCTTGGCCCAGGCTTTGTCGTCGGGATTCTTCAGCAGCTCGGTGTACAGGGGCACGACGAAGCGGTTGCGGCCCACGCTCAGCAGGAAGGCTTGCATCGGCTCGCGCACGCCGCGGTAGCCGGCCTTGATCGACCCGAGGAAGAAGCGGAAGGCGATCTCGTTATTGCCGCTCTTGCCCAGGCCGAAGGTCTGGTCCAGCTCCGCCATCTGCGCCGCCGTTGCCTTGCCGTCAATGTCGTTGAGGAAGTGCATCCACTCCAGCGCGATCCAGTTCTTGCCGTTCAAATCCTTGGTCGGCAGCTCGCCCTTCAGCCATGCCGCGCGCTGCGTATCCAGCGCGGCCAGGCGAGGCGACTGCACATGCCTGGCCGTGGCCGGGATGCCCACGCCGTACAGCCACTCGTTCAGCTCAGCTTCCGGCATCAGCTCGGGATGGGCGTCGAGCAGGTTCTTCTTCAGGTAGGCTACGAATTCATCCGTCGTGGCCGACTGGAAAGCGTGCTGGTCGAACCAGCCGCGCAGGAAGGGATCGAAGACTTCGCGTCCGGCCCGCTGCTCCAGCGTGCGCAGCAGCCAGGCGCCTTTCGGATACACCAGGCCTTCATCGGCATAGTGCTCGGACGAGGTGTCTGGATCGCGCGTCACCAGCGCCTGCTTGCCAAGCGGGATTTCAGCCAGCGAGGCCACCGCTTCTTCCTGCTCCACCTGCAGATTCATGTCCGCGATTTCGGCGCCGTACAACTGCTCGACAATGCGCGTGGTGACGTAGGTGGTAAAGCCTTCGTTCAGCCAGAAGTGCTTCCACGAGGCGTTAGTCACCAGATTGCCCGACCACGAGTGCGCCAGCTCGTGCGCGATCAGGTCGACCAGGCTGCGGTCGCCCGCGATCATGGTCGGCGTGACGAAGGTCAGGCGTGGATTCTCCATGCCGCCGAAAGGGAAGGACGGCGGCAGCACGATCATGTCGTAACGCTCCCAGCGATACGGGCCGTACAACGCTTCGGCGGCGTCGATCATTTTCTCGGTGTCGGCCAGCTCGTAGGCGGCGGCCTCGATGCGTGCCGGTTCCGCATACACGGCCGTGCGCGGGCCGAGGTTGCGCACGTCGATCTCGCCGATGGCGATCGCCAGCAAGTAGGATGGAATCGGTTGCGCCATCTTGAACTTCCAGCCGCCCGCGCCGTTCGCGTTCTGGTCGTTCTGCGCGCTCATCACCACGCGCATGCCGGCCGGAGCGTCGATATGGGCGCTGTAGGTGAAGCGCACGGCCGGCGTGTCCTGCACGGGCGCCCACGAGCGGGCGTTGATCGACTCGGACTGGCTGAACATGAAGGGCCGCTTGCCCGACATGGTCTGCGCCGGCGACAGCCATTGCAGCGCGGCTGCCGACGGCGCCGTGTGGTAGTAGACGCGCACTTTCTGCGGCTGGCCATTGACGGCAATGCGCAGGGCGCGGCCCTTCTCCGCGTCCACCTTGTCCAGCAGGTAGGAAGCGGGCGCCCAGCGGCCGTTCGGCATCTGCATCTGCACCTTGGCGATGCTCAGTTCATTCGTATCCAGCACCAGCGTGTGGGCCGACTTGTCCAGCCAGCTCAGCGTCAGCTCGGCGTAGCCAACCAAGGTCTTGTGGCCGAAGTCGGCCTTCAGGTCGAGATACAGGTCGGTAGTCTTCACCTGTTCCGGATGCGAGTAGCTGAGCGGATCGGCATGCACGGCAAAGGCGGCGCTCAGCAGCGCGGCCAGCGCCAGGCGCGCGGGCTGGAGGGATTTTGGCATGGTGATGTTCTTTCTATGTAGGGCTTACAGGCGCGGTGAGAATAGCATAGCTGCCGCATGCGAGTGTGCTATCATGCGCGCTGATTTGTGGGGAGTAGTCGGCCCGCGCCGCCCCGGCGTGGGAACCTGTGTCAACATAATCGGTCCGCAGACCGTGGCGCAGGTGGTTGGTGGTTGCAACAGCCTTCAACTTGACGAGACCATGATCGAGGCGCGGCCGCAGTGGGCCGGAGTCGCGCCTGGATCATTGGTTTTTCGTCCGGCCCGCACACATACTCTCATCTCATGGAAGCTTTCCTCGTCTCCAGCGGCATCGTCGCTCTCGCCGAAATCGGCGATAAAACCCAGTTGCTGTCCTTCTGCCTGGCCGCCAAGTTCCGCCGCCCGCTGCCCATGGTGGCCGCAATCTTCATCGCCACTATCGCCAACCACGCCTTTGCCGCCGCCGTCGGCAGCTGGATCACCAGCATGCTGGGGCCGGACGTCCTGCGCTGGGTGCTGGGCGTCTCCTTCCTCGCCATGGCCGCATGGACGCTGGTGCCGGACAAGATCGACGAGGACGACACGCCGGGCGGTAAATACGGCGTCTTCCTCACCACCCTGATCGCCTTCTTCATGGCCGAGATGGGCGACAAGACCCAGGTCGCCACCGTGGCGCTGGCGGCCCGCTATCACAGCCTGGCGGCCGTCGTCGCCGGCACCACCTTCGGCATGATGCTGGCCAACGTGCCCGCCGTCTTCCTCGGCAACCGCATCGCCAACCGCGTGCCGCTCAAGCTGGTGCATAGCATCGCGGCGCTGGTGTTTGCCGTGCTGGGCGTGCTCACCCTGCTGGGTGCGGCGTCCGGCGCGGGGCTCTAAGCGGACAACTGAGCGGACACCCTGAGCGTCACCTCATGGGTGGCGCCTGTGTCCAGCAGGGCGATGGCGTTGCCGGGATGGGGCACGCCGTCCACCGTCAGGCCGGCAGCCTCGCCCTGCCCTGCCCGCGCCACGCGGATCACATAGGTCGCCGCCCCAAAGCGGTAATGCAGCGTGAAGTCGTCCCACGCGGCGGGCAGGCGCGGCGACAGCGACAGCTTGTCCGCCGTGCGTTCCACGCCCAGCAGCGATTCCAATATCAGGCGGTACATCCAGCCCGCCGATCCCGTGTACCAGCTCCAGCCACCCCGTCCCACATGCGGCGGCACGGCGTACACGTCGGCCGTGATCACATAGGGTTCCACCTTGTAGCGCAAGGCCTCTTCATGCGTGGCGCTGTACCGCAGCGGCGAGATCATGCGCGCCAGCTCCCACGCCCGCTCCGTCTCGCCGAGCTGGGCGAAGGCCATCGCGGTCCAGATGGCGGCGTGCGTGTACTGGCCGCCGTTCTCGCGCACGCCCGGCACATAGCCGCGGATATAGCCGGGATTCGGCCCCGCCTTGTCGAACGGTGGATCGAGCAATTGGATGATTCCCGACTGACGCCGCACCAGGCGCCGGTCCACCTGCTCCATCGCGCCGCGCACGCGCACGGGATCGGCCGCGCCGGACAGCACGCCCCAGCTTTGCGAGATCGAGTCGATCTGGCATTCCTCGTTAATGTGCGATCCCAAAGGCGTGCCATCGTCGAAGTAGGCGCGGCGATACCATTCGCCGTCCCAGGCCTGGGCTTCCATGCTGGCGGCCAGCTTGCGCTGCTCCTCGCGGCAGAGGGCGGCGAACTCACCGTCGCCGCGCAGCGCGGCCAGCTCGCCAAAGCGGCGCAGCACTTCGCACAGGAAGAAGGCCAGCCACACGCTTTCGCCCCTTCCATGCTCGCCCACCTTGTCCATGCCGTCGTTCCAGTCGCAGGAGCCGATCAGCGGCAGGCCATGCGCGCCATAGCGCAAGCCGTTACGGATGGCGCGCACGCAGTGCTCGTACAGCGTTCCCTGCTGGCTGGAGCGGCTGGGCAGATCGTAGTAGGAATCCTCTTCCGGCTTGACGGGACGGCCTTCCAGATAAGGCGCCGTTTCATCGAGCACGCCTGCGTCGCCCGTGCTGCTGACGTAGCGCCAGGCGGCCAATGGCAGCCACAGATAGTCGTCCGAGCAGTGCGTGCGCACGCCCCGGTCGGACGGCGGGTGCCACCAGTGCTGCACATCGCCCTCCAGGAACTGGTGCGCGGCGCACAGCAGCAGCTGCTCGCGCAGCAGGCGCGGCTCCGTGTGGACGGTGGCCATCGCGTCCTGCAACTGGTCGCGGAAGCCGAAGGCGCCGCCCGACTGGTAGTAGCCGCTGCGGGCCCAGATGCGGCAGGCGATGGTCTGGTAGACCAGCCAGCCATTGGCGAGAACGTCCAGCGCCGGTTCCGGCGTTTCGATGCGCACGGCGCCCAAGGTGCGCTCCCAGTGCGCGTGCACGGCGGCCAGGGCCTCGCGCGCGGCCCCGGTGCCGCCGTACTTGAGCACAAGGCTGCTGGCGTCCGCGTTGCGCCGGCCGCCCACGCCCAACACGAAGACAATCTCGCGCTCCTGCCCCGGCTGCAGATCGAAGGGCGCCTGGATGGCGGCGCAGGCGTCGAGCCCTGCTCCGACCTTGCCCGACAGACGCGCCCGCCGCAGCACGCCCGGCTGGTCAAGCGCGCCGTTGCGGCCGATGAATTCCGCGCGGTCGGTGGTGATGCTGCGCTGGGTGGCGTCGCAATTGAAGAAGGCGACGCGGCCCGTGAATTCCGTATTGTAGGCATTGCGCGCGAACAGCGCGCCGCTGGCGGGATCGACCTCGGTCACGATGTGCATGCCGGATTTGGCGCGCATATCGCCCAGCACCCATTCCACATAGCCGGTGGCCGACAGCTTGCGCGCGACGGGTGTCTCGTTGCGCACCTTGAGCACCGTATAGCGGATCGGCGCGTCAAGCGCGACGAACACGGTCATGCTGCTGGCGATGCCCGACTCCGTGTGCTCGAACACGCTGTAGCCGAAGCCATGGCGCGTGAGATAGGCGCCGCTGCCCGGAGCAGGCAAGGCGCAGGGCGACCAGAACACGCCGCTCTGTTCGTCACGCAGGTAGAAGGCTTCGCCGCTCGTGTCGCTGACAGGATCGTTGTGCCAGGGCGTGAGGCGGTATTCGTGAGCGTTCTCGTGCCAGGTGTAGGCCTGGCCGCTTTCCGAGATCACGCTGCCGAACTGCGGATTGGCCAGCACATTCGACCACGGCGCGGGCGTGCGCCGTTTGGCGCCGGTGGTGATCACGTATTCGCGCCCGTCGCGGGTGAAGCCGCCGACGCCATTGTCCAGCATCAGCTGCGGCGCGACGTGGGCGGCGGGGCCGGCGGCCGCGTATTCGCCCCGGTTGTCCGCCGCCAGCAAGGGGATGCGCGGCGCGGGCGCGGGTGGACGCTTGAGCTGCTCGGCCAGCGTGCCCCGGCTGTCGCTGATGATGGCGCGCGCCACCGACTGCAGCAGCACGCGGTCCTCGTTCGCGATCTGGTCCACCAGACGCACGAAGATGCCGCCCGGCCGGTCGATGGACTGCGCGTCGAGGCCGGAGGCGATCAGGCCCATGATCTGCTCATGCAGCAGCTGGCGGTAGCCCGACTGGTCCTCATACCAGATCACCAGGTCCACCACCAGCCCTTTCAGCCGCCAGTAGGAGTGCGCCTGCACCATTTGCCGCGCCAGCTCGATATTGGCCGGGTCGCGGATCTGCAGCAGCACGATGGGCAGGTCGCCGGAAATCGCATACGCCCACAGGCCAGACTGGCCGCGCTGGTTGCGCGACAGGATGCTGCCCTCCGCGCGCAGGCCGTTGTTTGGATAGATCACGGAATTGGCCAGGCGGCCGTACAGCTGGGCGTCCGTCTCGCTGGCGTTAAGCTGGCGCAGCACCACCTGGCTGTGAGTCCAGGCCAGCTCGAACACGCGGTCGGCCAGGTGGCGGTCCTGGTATTTGTCGATCAGATGCAGGGCCGCGTCGCGCTGCTCCGTCATGCCGGTGACAATATCCACCGTCGCGATCTGGTCCGGTTCCAGCGTGATCTGGTAGCGGATCGCCACGATGGGATCGAGCACCGAGCCTTCGCCGCCGCCCAGCGGTCCTTCTTCCAGCATGGCGCGCGGCGCGATGGCCGTGTTGCCGCGGCCGATGAAGGCGGCGCGGTCGGTCTCGAAGGAGACAGCGCTCACGGTCGCGTCGTGGACCATCATCGAGTGCATCAGCCAGGGCACGGCGTCGTTGGCTCCGCGCGGACGGCGTGTGCAGAGGATGGCGTTTTCGTCGCGCAGGATTTCTGTCTGCACGAACAGCTTGTTGAAGGCGGGATGCGACGCGTCGGCGGCGGCAGGCGCCATCACCACCTCGGCAAAGCTGGTCAGCTCGATCACGCGCGTGCGGTCGGACTTGTTGGTGATGCGCGTGCGGCGCAATTCGATGTCGTCCTCCGGCGAGACCACCATTTCCGTGTACAGGTCGATGCCCTTGTCGGAGCGGCGGAATTCGGCCCGGCCTTCGGAGAAGATTACCTCGAACTTGCGCGACTCGATCAGCGTGGGCTGGTAAGTGGTGGACCAGAAGGCGCCGTCGTCCACGTCGCGCACGTAGCAGAAGCTGCCCCAGTTGTCGCGCGTGCTGTCTTCGCGCCAGCGCGTCACGGCCAGGTCCTTCCAGCGGCTGTAGCTGCCGCCCGCATTGGTCACCATGACGTGATAACGGCCGTTGGACAGCAACTGCGTTTCCGGCACCGGCGTGTGCGGCTGCTTGAGTATCCGCATCGGCATGGCCTGCTCCGGCGCGGCGCTGCGCACGGCCGCCTGCTCGGTGGTGTTGGAGTAGAAGGCGCCCGCCTGCGGGCTGCGTTCCTGCAGCACCAGCAGGGCCGATTGCAGCAGCGGATCGGCGCCGAAGCGGCGCTGCATGGGACGGTCGTGCAGCAGATAGTCCAGCGCCAGCAGGCCCATGCCCTGGTGGTGCACCATGAAGGAGCGGATCACGGCCTGCGTCTGCCCGCGCGGCAGGCGCGAAGGCGTGTAGTCGATAGCCTCGTAAAAACCGCAGCGTCCCAGATAGCCCAGCGCCGCCATCTTCTGCAGGTTGGCGCAGGCAGCTTCCGGCTGCACCATCAGGCCCAGCATGCAGGCATAGGGCGCGACCACCAGGTCGTCGGCCAGTCCCCGCTTGAGGCCCAGCCCCGGCACGCCGAAGGCCCGGTACTGGTAATTGAGGTTGGCGTCCACCGTGTTGTAGCCCGATTCGGAAATCCCCCATGGCACATTGCGCCGGCGGCCGTAGTCGATCTGCGCGTCGATGACGGCGCCGTAGGTCTGGTCGAGCAAGGTGCTGGGATAGGTGGGCATCACCAGCAGCGGCATCAGGTATTCGAACATGGAGCCGCTCCACGACAGCAGCACCGGCTGGCCCGCCACGATGCACAGCTGGCGGCCCAGCGCGAACCAGTGCTCCTGCGGCAGCTGTCCCTGGGCGATGGCGACGAAGCTGGCCAGCCGCACCTCGGACGCCAGCAGATCGTAATAGCTGCTGTCCAGCCGCCGCTCGGTGACGTTGTAGCCGATGGCCAGCAGACGTGTGGTGGCGTTGTAAAGGAAGCCGTATTCCATGCGCGCGAATTCGGCCATCTGCTGCGCCAGTTCGGCGATGGCCTCCAGCCGCGCCTGCGCCTTGGCGCCGCCCTGCGCCACCAGCTCGGCCAACTGCAACTGGCGCGCGCGTTCTTCCGGCGCGAGGTCGGAAGCGGGACTGGCGGCGAGGCTCAGCGAAGCCAGTTCGCGCAAGGTGGGCATGCGCGTCAGACCGGCGTCGAACACCAGGTCGGCGACAGCGACCCAGGGCGTGAGCTGGGACAGTTCATCCAGCGCGCCGTGGCACTGGCGCAGCAGCGCTTCCGCCCACGGTGCGATATTGGCGTCCGCCGCGCTTTCCGGCAGCGCGGCCAATGCTTCGGCGGCGCGCGCCATGCGCCGCAGCCAGCCATATAGCTGGGGCAGCAGCGTGCAATCGGGCACGGGCTCCAGCTGCGCCAGCAGCTCTTCCACGGCGGCAGACAGCTCGGCGGGCGGCGGCGCGACTGCCAGCGCATCCTGCAGCACATGGCAGGTGGAGGCGATGCCGCCGACGATCTGCGGCGCCAGCACGGGCTGCTGCGCCAGATCCAGCAAGCCCGCCTGCAAGGTCAGCAAGTGGCCCGCGAGATTGCCGCTGTCGACGGTGGAGATGTAGATCGGGTACAGCGGCTTGAGCGTCTGCGTGTCGTACCAGTTGTAGAAGTGGCCCTGGTGGCGCTCCAGCTGTTCCATGCTGCGCAGGGTGTTGGCGCTGCGCGCGATCAGCTGCCCGGCCGTAACGAAGCCGAAATCGTAGGCCCCCAGATTCGCCAGCAGCGCCATGCCGATATTGGTGGGCGAGGTGCGGTGCGCCACCACGCGTGCCGGATGCTCCTGCACGTTATCTGGCGGCAGCCAGTTGTCGTCCGCGCCCACATGGCAGTCGAAGTAGGCCCAGGTGCGGCGCGCCAGCTTGCGCAGGAATTGCAGCTGCTCGGCCGACAGCCGCGTGGGCCGCCGTGCGACAGGCTTGCTGATCCACTGCGCCACGGCAGGCGACACCAGCCACGCCAGCATAAACAAGGCGGCGGGCGGCAGGCTGGCCGGACGCCATCCCGCCAGCAGCGCGGTCGCCAGCAGCGCCAGCGCGGACGCGGGCCACATGGCGCGCCAGCTGCCATGCGCCTTGTTCCCCTGGCGCAGCAGGCCGGACGCGCGCCATTCCAGCAAGTGCTGGTGCGACACCATCAGCCGCCAGCCGCTGCGCAGGATCGCGTCGAGGCTAAACCACGCTTCATAGGGCAGAAAAACCAGCATCAGCGCCGCGTGGGCAAACTGCAGGCCGCCGCGCCGCAGCGCGGCCTGAAAATGCTGGCCCCACAAGGTGTCGTCCGGGCGGCGCCCCAGGTCGTGCAAGGTGGCGGCCAGCGGCGGCACGAAGATCACGGCCAGCGCCGACAAGGTCCACAGCCAGGGATCGGGCAGCCAGCGCCATGACACCAACAGCGCCAGCGTCAGCGCGGGCGCGATCAGGCTGCGGCGCAGATTATCGAACAGCTTCCAGCGCGACAGCGCGGACAGGGGATTACGTTCGCGCGGCCGCCCCGCGCCCGGTCCCGGCACGGGGCCCAGCAGCCAGGACGCCAGCTGCCAGTCACCGCGCATCCAGCGCTGGCGGCGGCCCACATCGTCGCTGTAGCGGGCCGGATAGGGCTCGTACAGCTGCGCGTCGCTGAGCAGGCCGGCGCGCAGATAGCAACCTTCCAGCAGGTCGTGGCTGAGGATGCGGTTGTCCGGCAGGCGGTCGCCCAGCACCTGCTCGAACACGTCAAGATCGTAGATGCCCTTGCCGATGAAGGAGCCCTCGTAGAACACGTCCTGGTAGACGTCGGACACGGTGCGCGTGTAGGGGTCGATGCCCGGCTCGCCGCCGCACAGGCGCTCGTAGCGCGAGGCGCATTCGCCCGGAAGGCTGGCCGCCACGCGCGGCTGCAAGATGCCATAGCCTTCCACCACGCGATTGCGCGCAGGGTCGATGCGCGGTCGGTTGAGCGGGTGCTGCATGGTGGAGATGAATTCGCGCGCCGCGTCGCGCGGCAGCTGGGTGTCCGTGTCGAGCGTGATGACGTAGCGGATACCTTCCAGCAGTTCGGTGTCCCCCACCACCAGCGAGAACTGCTCGCGCGCGCCGCCGCGCAGAAAGCGGTTCAGCGCCTGCAGCTTGCCGCGCTTGCGCTCCCAGGCCATCCACACGCCTTCGCGCGGATTCCACAGGCGCGGACGATGCAGCAGCAGGAAGGGCGCGGCCGTGCCAGGAGGCGCCGCATCCGGCGCGGCGGGGTCCGTGTATTTTTCGTTGAGCTGGCGGATCGTGTCCTCCAGCTGCTGCAACAGGGCGGCGTCGGTGGGAAGGGTTTCGCTGCTCGCGTCGGCGAAGTCGGTCAGCAGGCAAAAGCGCAGATTGGGATCGCGGTTGGCGAGGAAGCGCACTTCCAGCTGTTCGCACAGCTCGGCCACGTTCTCGCTGCTGTAGACCAGCGTGGGCACGACCACCACGGCGCGCGCGTCGGGCGGCACGCCGCCACGGAAATCCATGCGCGGCAAGGGATGGGGACAGGTGATCAGAGTCGCGGCCCAGTTCACCAGGCTCAATGCCAGCTGGCTGCTGCCCAGCAGCGCCAGCACGCCCAGGGTCGCCAGCACGGCGCCGTGCACGCCGTCGCGCGCCGTGCGTTCCATCAGCAGCGCCGTCGCCACGCCCGTGATGGCGACGATGGCGCCCAGGTAGGACGTCAGCGGCGAGGCGCGCGAGGTCTTCTGCAGCGCCTCCAGCCACGGCAGGCGCATGCCGATCTGCCGTTCCAGCGCGGGCCGTCCGCCGCCGATCAGGTAGAAGCCCACGTGGCCGTGGCGCTCGTCCTGGCCGCCGGCGTAGGCGCTGGCCAGCTGCAGCGCGTGGGCCGCCACTTCCACTTCGCTGCAGCGCGAACGCTTGGCCATCATCTCGATCGCGTGGCGGTACTGGTCGCGCGTGGCGAAGGCCATGCGGCCGTAGACGCCGGCCGGGTCTTCGCGCAGGGTGCGCTCGACGGCGCTCATCGACTCGACGAACTCCTGCCAGTCCATGGTGCCGAGGAAGCGCAGGCTGCCGATGCTGTTGGAGATGGACACCTGCTCCGCCGCCTGCTGCTGGATTTCGGCCTGGATCTGCTGCTCAATGGTCAGGCCCGAATCTGCCAGGCGGTGCGTGACCCAGGACAGGGCCAGCGTCAGCGCCGGGCTTTGTCCCTGCAGGCGGCGCGCCAGCTCGGCGACGAAGGCGCTGGTGATGGGCGGATTGGAGCGGGCCATGTCGGCCACCATCAGAATCAAGCCGCTGGGGTTCTTGTCCGCCACTTCCATCATCTGGTCGGCCCAGCTGTTGGCCAGGTCGCGGTGGGTGCGGTTGTCGGCCACGCGCGCGGCCACGCGGCGCAGGTTTTCGATCAGCGCCAGGCGCAGCATGATGGGAATGGCCCACAGCTCGCCCAGCTGCAGCGGCGCCACTTCCTGATAGGCGTCGACGAAACGGCACAGGCTTTCCGGATCGACGCGGCCGTCGCCGTGGGCGATGATCTCCAGCGCGATCTTGTACACGCGGGGACATCCCGCCGCCTCGTCCTTGCCGCCCAGGCGCGGCAGCTGCTTGCTGTAGTGCTTGGGCAGGTGGCGGCGGGCGATGCGGATCTGGTCTTCGATCAGGTAGAAATTATCGAGCAGCCACTCGGACGCGGGCGTGACCTGGCGCCCGGCCTTGATGGCGGCCGTCAGCTCGTCGCAGGTGGCGCTGATGACGCTCGCATTCTCCGTCAACCGCGACAGCAGACGATCACGGCCGAAATGCTTGCTCAGCTCATGATGGGAAGCGAGGTGCTTGCCATGCGCCGCCATCTGTGCCGCGCTGAACAGCTCGGCGCGCAGGGGCAAGTCTTCGTCGTCCTCCGACAGCAGGGAGCCGGAAGCGGCTTCGCGAAAGCCGAAGGCCGCAGCGGGCCAGAAGGAAGGAGCTGGTTTCAATGGAACACCTCGCAACGTGACTGCGATGAAGTATGTTCCAAGGAATGGTACGAGGGCGCACGGAAGGCAACCGTGCGCCAGCGTACATACAGCTCAAGGAGCCCGGCAGTTAGGGGCCGGGCTTACTGCTTACTACTGCTGAGCGAGACCATCAAGCAGCGATGGCGAGCGGCGCCAGCGCGAGGCCGCCGCTGAGGTTATAGGCCTGGCGATAGCCCAGGCGGCGCAGGCATTCGGCCGCCTTCACGCTGCGGTTGCCGCTGCGGCAGAAGAACACCAGTGGCACCTGCTCGCCGCGCAGCCATTCGCTCGCGTGCCCGGCCAGTTGGCTCAGCGGTACGCTCAGGGCCGAACGGCCGGCGGGACCGGGCGTTTGCGTGGCGGCGAATTCGTAAGGCTCGCGCACGTCGACCAGCACGGCGCGGGGATGGGCTTGCAGGAAGCAGTCCAGCTCATCGGCATCGAGATGCAGGCTGGCGTCGGCCGCCATGAATTCGGCGTTATCCAGCGCGCGCTGGCTGGTGCAGAAGTGGTTGTCGACGTCGCGCGAGGGACAGAGCAAGGTGTTCTGGCCCAGAAGTTCCTCCAGTCCCGGCTGGCGCGCGCTGGCGCAGAAGGCGAACTGGCGCAGCGCGGGCGGCAGCGCGCCGTCCTGCGCGGCGCCCAGCAGATAGCTGCGCGGCGCGTCCACCTGTGCGCCGTGGGGGATGCTGGCCAGCTGCCAGCGGCCCAGCGTCAGGCCGTCCGCCATCACGCCCTGGTCCAGCGGCACGGGTTGGCCCGCAGGCCAGCCGAAGGCATCGTCGTCGCCGCGCTGTTTGTAGTGGCGGCCCAGCGCCCTGGCCAGCTCGCCGCGCGCGGCGGCGCTGTCCACGCCCGTGCCGAGGATGGCGCGCACCTGGTAGTTCTGACAGCGCACATAGGATTCGATGCGGGCGGCCAGTTCCGGCAGCGGGTCGATCACGATGCAGCTGCGGCTGGCGGCGTCCATCACCAGCCAGCTGCAGGCGCCGTCCACGCCCAGCTGCACCACGCCGTCCTGCGGCGCGGACGCCTGCTCCGACGGGATCAGGCAACCGGTGCGCAGGGCCGCGCCACAGCGCTCGATGCGGGCGCAGGCCTCGGCGATGGTGGCCTCGTCCGTCAGCGGGCCGAAGGAGAGGCGGATCGCGCCGCTGCTGCGCCACAGGGGCAGATGCATGGCGTCCAGCACATAGCTGGGCGCGGCCTTGGCCGCCGAACAGGCGCTGCCGGAACTGACGCGCACCTGGGCCGCGTCGAACACATCCATCAGCTCCTTGCTGGACAGGCCGGGCACGGAGAAGTTCAGCGTGGTCGGCAGCGATTTGTCGAAGGACTGGTTGAACACGATGCCCGGCAGGGCCGCGCGCAGGCTGTCGGCCAGGCGGGCGCGGAAGGCGGCCAGCTCGACGTGGGTGCGGAAGACGCCGCCCTCTTCCAGCGCGGCCAGCACGGCGTTGAGGGCGGCGATACCGGCCATGTTCTCGGTGCCGGAACGCTGACCGCCTTCCTGGCCGCCGCCCATGATCAGCGGCGTGAACGGCGCGCCCGCGCGCACGTACAGCATGCCCACGCCCTTGGGCGCGTACAGCTTGTGGCCGGAGAATGGCGCGTAGTCGATGCGGGTGGCGCACAGGTCCAACTCCAGCTTGCCCAGCGCCTGCACGCAGTCCACCAGCCAGTAGGCCTGGCAGTCCGTTTCCGTCAGCAGGGCTTCGATGCCGGCCAGGTCGGAGATGGCGCCCGTTTCGTTATTGGCGGCCATGGTGCAGACCAGCGCCGCCTCGCCCGCCAGTTCGCGCAGGGCGGACAAGTCATGGCGGCCGTCCATGTCGACGGGCAGCTTGTGCAGCGTCAGGTTCAGGCCCAGCAGATTGTTCCAGTGCGCCAGACTTTCCGGCACGGCCTTGTGTTCGGTGGCGCCGTAGACCAGCAGGCTGCCGATGCGCTCGCCCTTCTCGCGCCGTTCGCGCAGCGCACACAGGGCCGACAGCATGGCCGTCTGTATCCCTTCCGTCGCGCCGCTGGTGAAGAGCAGGCGTCCCGTGCCCACGCCCAGCAGGCGGCGCGCGCGCTGGCGGGCCTGATCGAGCAGCGCCTTGGCCTGCAAGCCTGTCGCGTGCGTGCTGCTGGGGTTGCCGAAGTGCTGGCCCATGACGTCCACCGCCGCGGCGATGGCGGCGGGCAGGACATGGGTGGTGGCGTTGCTGTCGAGGTAGATTTCGTTGTCCATGGCGGCTTCTTCTGCTGAGTCAGGCGGATATAGACAGCTTACGCATTCCAACGGGTAAATACGTACTAAAATATCTGCATATACTATTTACCAAAGCATATATATCCCTCTTTTCATGGAAATGAAGAATGAATGAACTTGACCGCTTCGATGTCGCCATCCTCGCCGCCCTGCAGGCGGACGGCACCCTGTCCGTGGCCCAGCTCAGCGAAAAGGTCGGCCTCTCCAGCACGCCCTGCTGGAAACGCCTGCGCCGGCTGGAGGAGGAAGGCTATATCGAGAACCGCGTGGCCATCGTCAACCGGCGCAAGGTGGGACTGCCGGTGACGGTCTTCGTCAGCGTGCGCACCAGCCAGCATGATGAAAAATGGCTGGCGCGTTTCGCCGCCGCCGTGATGGCCCTGCCCGAGGTGCAGGAATTCCACCGCATGAGCGGCGACGTCGACTACCTGCTGAAGGTGGTGACGGACGATATCGAAGGCTATGACCGTTTTTACAAGAAGCTGATCAAGGTGTCACAGCTGACGGGCGTGTCGTCCGCATTTTCCATGGAGCAGATCAAGTTCACCACGGCCCTGCCGCTGGAGCTGGTGTCGCACGGCCTGCCTGGCTGAGCCGTCGCCTGCAGAGTTCGCAGGCTCGTGGGATAATTAGGCGCATTCGGTTTACATCATTTTGCAATGCTTGCATTTCTACAAAGCTTGCTGCCTGGCGCGCCCACCGCCACGCCGCGCGAACAACTGCGCAGTGTCGCCGGCGCCCTGTGCGGCGTGCTGGTGGCGGCCCTGCTGAGCCCACTGCTGATCCGTGTCCTGCCCGGCCACGGCAATGCCGCCCTGCTGCTGGCGGCGCCCGTCGGCGCCTCCTGCGTGCTGCTGTTCGCCCTGCCCGCCAGTCCGCTGGCCCAGCCCTGGTCTGTCATCGGCGGCAATGTCGTCAGCGGCCTGGCCGGGGCCGCCTGCGTGCGCTGGCTGGGCGACAGCCTGCCGCCCATCGCCCTCGCCAGCCTCGCTTGCGCGGCCGGCATCGGCGCCATGTTCCTCGCGCGCTGCCTGCACCCACCCGGCGGCGCCGTGGCCCTGACCACGGCCATAGGCGGACCGGCCGTGCACGCCGCCGGCTTTGAATTCGCCCTGGTGACGGTGCTGTTCAACAGCGTGCTGGCCGTGCTGGCGGCCATGGCCTACAACAATCTGACGGGACGCCGCTATCCGCACACGCAAGTGGTCAGCCATCCCAATCCCCACGCCACCAAGGACGCCGTGCCCACCGTGCGCCTGGGCTTCCGGCCGGAAGACCTGGAAGCCGTGCTGCGCCAGCATAACCAGGTGCTCGACATCAGCCGCGACGACCTGGAAGCCATCATCGTGCAGACGGAGCAGCGCGCCTATCACCGCCGCTTCGGCATCATCCGTTGCGCCGACATCATGTCGCGCGACGTGATCAGCGCCGACTTCGACACCAGCCTGGAACAAGCCTGGCGCGACCTGCGCGCGCACAAGGTGGGCGCCATTCCCGTGCTCAACCGCGCGCGCCGCGTGATCGGCATCGTGACGCAGACGGACTTCCTCGAGCACGGCGGACTGGACGATCACGGCAGCCTGCGCCATCAGCTGCAGCACTTCCTCAGCAAGACAGGCCTGACGCATACGGAGAAGCCGGAAGCCGTAGGCCAGATCATGCATCCCCGTCCCGTCGTCGCGCAGGAAGACACACCGATCGCGGCCCTGGTGCCGCTGATGGCCGACACCGGTTTCCACCACATCCCCGTGGTGGACGCCGAGCAGCGCTTCGTCGGCATCATCACCCAGTCCGACCTGGTGGCGGCGCTTTACGAAAGCCGCCTGGCAGAAATCCGCGTATAAAAAGCAGCCCTAGCCCGGACAGCAGCATGCCCCAGCTTGCAGGCTCGGGCACGGGAGCCGTCAGCGCCACGCCGACCGTGGCGCCGTAATAGCTTTCCAGATTCGGCGTCTGGAAGTCGATTTCCGTGTAAGTGCCGGTCAGCTTCAGCAGCCCATTGCCTTCCTGGCCAGTGATCGTATTGCCGCTCTGCGTCAGCGTGCCGCCGCCCCAGTGGCCCGCGCCCTGGCTGAGGATGCTCACGTCCGCGTTGAGAAAAACAAAGCTGACGGGAAGGCCCCCCCGCCCCACGCTGAACACGTCCATGTAGGGATTCACCACGGGATGGTCGAAGTGAATGACGTTGACGGTCTGCTTTCCGCCCACCATGTCTATCGTGCCATTGCTGCCCGGCGTGTTGGTCACGTCGGCGTTGGTGAACGAGGCGGGATGGTCGTAGATATAGGCGTTCAGATCGAGGCCTGCATTGTCGCCGGTATAAGTCACGTGGACCAGCTGGCCATTCTGGGTCAGGGTCGCATTGTTCACATTGCTCCAGTGCGCCCAGTCCACCGTGTCGGCGGCAAACACTTGCAACGGCGCGGCCAGGGCCAGCGCGAGGACGGCTTTCATCGTCATGTGCATGGAATTCTCCTTCTTGTGTGCGGGGGTTTTGCCTTGAATGCAAACGATCTTATTCCGCGCACGATTGAAAGCACACCGCGCACTTTTCAAAATTACGGCTTGACTTTACCCTCCGAAAGTATGTGGCGCGATACAAAATTCTTCTTCCTTCCAGCCCGTGATCGCGTATCCTAGCGACCATTTTGTGACATCCATCCCTTGTGCAGGAATTCAACATGACGCATAGCCGCAACATCATCGTTCCCATCGCCGCCGCCATCGCGCTGGCCTTTTCGCCGCTGGCCGCCGTGCAGGCCGCTTCCGTTGAACACACGGCGCAAGTGGGCGCCACGGCGGCCCACAAGCAGCTGCTGGCCCTGGCCGATGAGTACTACGATGCCAACGCCCGCTTCGATCCCGTCAACGCCACCTTCAATGGCGACAACCGCTTCGACGACCAGCTAGGCCTGAGCATTTCGCCCGCCAAGCGCGCCAGGCAGTTCGCCCTGTACCGCAAGTTCGCGCAGCGCCTCCAGCGCATTCCGCGCGCGCAGCTGAGCCACGACGACCTGATCAACTACGACATCCTTGCCTTCGAGCTGCACGGCCTGCAGCGCATCGAAAAATTCCCCGAGCATCTGCTGCCGATCAATCAGATGGACAGCATCCCCGTGACCCTGGCTAACTTTGCCGGCGGCGAAGGCTCGCAGCCCATCGGCACAGTGAAGGAATATGACGCTTACCTGAGCCGCATCAGCCAGCTGCCCGCGTGGATAGACCAGGCCATCGCCAATATGCGCGAAGGCATGCACAAGGGCGTGACGCAGCCGAAAGCCATCATGGTGTCGGCTCTGCCCCAGTTCCAGAAACTGGTCAGCGCCACGGCGGAGAGCAATGTCTTCTACACGCCCGTCACCAGGCTGCCGGCCGATTTCTCCGCCGCCGACAAGCAGCGCCTGACGGCCGCCTACCGCGCCGTGGTGGCGGACAAGCTGATGCCTTCGCTGGCCAAGCTGGCCACCTTCCTCGAAAAGGAATACGTACCCGCCTGCCGCACGACGACCGGCCTGGGCGCGCTGCCTGACGGCCAGGCCTGGTATCAGGCCCGCGTGGCGGACGCGACCACCACCTCGCTCACGCCCAACGAGATCCACGAGATCGGCCTGAAGGAAGTGGCCCGCATCCAGGCCCAGTTTGCCCTGCTCGGTCCCAAGCTCGGTTATGACGGCCCCGCCGCCGGCCTGCCGCTGTGGGTGTCGCAGCAGGAGAAATTCCGTCCCTTCAAGACGGAAGACGAAGTGCAGGCCGTCTACCACAAGCTGAACGACGTGCTCGACACCAAGCTGCCGCAGATGTTCACCCTGGTGCCCAAGGCCAAGCTCGACCTGCGCCTGGAACCTGAGCTGAGCCGCGCCACCGCCTCCGATCACTACACGGCGCCGGCCGGCGACGGTTCGCGTCCGGGCGTGTTCTGGTCCGTGGTCAACGATCCCACCAAGTACGGCAGCACGGGCATGACCACCCTCTTCCTCCACGAAGGCAAGCCCGGCCACCACTTCCACATCGCCCTGATGCAGGAATTGAATCTGCCGAACTTCCGCAAGTTCGGCGGCAACAATGCCTTTACCGAAGGCTGGGCCCTGTACGCGGAAACGCTGGGCAAGGAAATGGGCTTGTTCGACGATCCCGCCCAATACTTCGGCCATCTGAACGACGAACTGCTGCGCGCCGTGCGCCTGGTGGTCGATACCGGCATGCACGCCCAGGGCTGGAGCCGCGAACAGAGCATCAAGTACATGCACGACACCCTGGGCTACGACGAAGTGGCGCAGAGCGAGACGGAGCGCTACATGGCTTGGCCGGGCCAGGCGCTGGGCTACAAGGTCGGCTCGCTGAAGATCCAGGAGCTGCGCCAGCGCGCGGCCACGGCGCTGGGCGACAAATTCAGCCTGCCCAAGTTCCACGCCGTCGTGCTGGGCGATGGCACCCTGCCTCTGTCGCTGCTCGAAGCCAAGGTGGACCGCTGGATCGCGGAACAGAAGTAAGTAGTAAAAAGGCGGGCCTGAGCCCTAATGCCGTTCAGTTAAGACTGAACGGCATTATTACTTTTGGGGTTGTAAACGTCGCAGGAGACTGTTAACCTCCGGCGACAATGTTAGATGACGCCCTTCACTTTGTAGCGGAAATGCTG
>Ga0213872_10000188_pt1 | contig 54808 bp, 48 predicted proteins | sample VelepicomBERX_R2_FD_160071 | JGI IMG/M metagenome (GOLD analysis project Ga0213872, IMG submission 160071) | Rhizosphere microbial communities from Vellozia epidendroides in rupestrian grasslands, the National Park of Serra do Cipo, Brazil - RX_R2 | ecosystem: Host-associated > Plants > Roots >... | reverse complement strand
CCGTAGCAAGGCGCCCTCCAGTAGTTGACGTGTTGCGTCCGTCGCGGGGCTCCCATCCGCGAGCGGCGGGGCGGATACCCCGGCTGCATCTGGGCTACGGCCACTCACGCCCGCCAGCAGGTTGTGCGAGAGCGGCGATACGGCCACCAGCCGTTGCTGCGAAAGGCGCTTGGTCGACAACCAGAGCAGGCCCTGTCCACCCACCTGCCGAATGATGATGTCGCGCAGCGTGGTGATCAGCGCCTGCATTTCCCGCTCGCTGATCCGGCTCGTCCTTGCACCCCACAGGGTATTGAGTGCCGCCACGCGCCAGGCTTGCCTGATCTGCTGTGCCTGGTGTGCACTCAAGCGGCCCTTACCCTGCAAGGGCAACAGGAGCTGCTCGTCGAGCAGGATCAGGGCGTCAGCGAGTTCCGGATGCCGCGTCGCCAGCAAGGCGTGCAAGCCATGGTGCGGTGAAATCTGGCTCAGCCGAGCGCGCACGTGCTGGTCGGTCCGCACTTTTTCGATCCGGCTCCAAAGCCGCGGGCCTACGCCTTCGGCAAGCTCTACAAGCCAGTCAGCCAGATGGGGGCCCGCCAGTCGATCCATCGACCAAGGCAGGCGACCGTGTTGCAGGAAGTAGATGAAATTGTCGAGTTCATGCTGGATGGCCGGCTTCGCCTGCGTGCCACCAGCACGGTCCGCACTTTGCGGCCCATTGCCGTCCAGCGCCTGTCGCTGTTGCAACAGCGCATCCCAAAGCCGATCCGCGAGGCAAGCAGCCCACTGCTCCGGTGTGGCATCGGCATCGAGTACCCCGAGATCGACCTCCAGGCGGTCAATCTGCCAGACTTCATCCAGGGGTGAGATGCGTTCGAACAGCGTTGCCATGGTCTGCAGCGCCGGGCCGCGCAGAAAGGTGCCCAGCCGATCCTGCGTTGAATAGGCCAACTGCTGGTTGCGGAAATGACAAGCCCATTCGAGCGTGTCGATCATATGGCGCGGTGCGATGGTGTGCCGCGGCTGCGGGATGGGGTTCATGCCGACGGCACCTCCGCAACGTCATGATGGTGGGCCGCCCAGAGCAGGCAGGCAAGACCGCCTGCGCAGCGGTTCAAGGCCCGTACCCGGTCGCCTAGCGCGTTCTGATTTTCATCGCATAGCGCAACGCAGTAGGCCTGCCGCGCGGCCAACCAGTCCTGGTAGGCATGCTCAAGCACAGCCAGGGCCGTTGCATCCAGCCAAAGCATGCGAGGCAGGATATGCGCAGGGCAATTGAGCGAAACAGTCTCCCAGGCCAGGTAGCGGAAGGCCCGGTCTGCTCCGCGTGCGGTCCATGCAGGCCATACCACGCTGACCTGGTGTTCGAAGAACGCGGCAGGTGGGTTATCTTGCGCCACTGGCTGTACAGCTTCGCCCGGCAATGTCACAGGGCGTAGCAGGATATGCTCGATCAGGTGAATCCCCTCGCTCTCACGCTGCAGGTAACAGGCGAACTCATGCAGGTAAAGACCCGGTGCAGTCGCGTTGCCGCCGGCAAGGCGCACCCGCAGCGGCCACCAGCGTCCAGCCTCATCTGGCCCTAGCCAGAGCGGGTGCACCGCATCCTCGTCGACCACCCCGTAGTGATCTGCCTGGGCGGCGCAGCGCAATAGCATCGGTGGCAACGCCTGCCAATCCAGCGTCGGGAAATAATGCGCGAGGCGCGCGGCCACACGGCCCGCTTGCCAGTCGGCGTAGAACTGCTCCCGAATGCGCTCGCGCAACGGGCTCCACATCGCCATGGGGTAAGCGCCTGCGGGTGCTGCGTCTTTTTCGCCATGATGAGCAGACTGAGCAAGTGCAATGCCAGCCACCGCCATGGGCGCCATCAGGCGCCGGCTGTAGGTGTAGGCCAAACCCAACAGCAGACTGACCCGCTCCTGAAAGACTGCGGTATTGCCCTTGCGATCAAGTGAGGGACGGCTGTAATCGATCCCCGCCTGCCGGTCGCGCGTAAAACGCACGATGCGGAGCAAAAACTGACGTTTGCACTCGAACAAGTGTGCGGTCCACGCATCGGGGCTGTAATACCAGCCAAATACCTGGATGCTGCTCTGGCCACAGCTTTCGCCATGCAGCGCCAATAGGTGATCCAGCATGCGGCCACGGCGGGCAAACACTGCGTCGCTGGCGACAAACACCGACTCGCAGCGTTCAGCGCCCGCCTTGCCGCCTACATAGAGCGCGTCCAGACCTGGCAGATGGTTCGAATCCAGCATCTGCCACGCATAACTGCGATGCACCTTGGCGCCGACGTTGTAGAGCGCCCGCAACTGCTGCAGCTGGGCGTCGCCATGCGCCAGCCATTGCTCAAGCAAGGCTTGGTAGGCCATGAACTGTGCCCGATGCGCTTCAACCATCGCAGGCTGGGCCGCGCCGTGGTGGATCGGCTCCGCACCGTGATAGACCGGTGGCAAGTGGTTGTAGGCCGCGAAATACCGGTAAGGCGCAAGATAACGCCCAACTGGTCGCGGCAGATAGGTATAGGGCGCAGCCGTCGCAGTAGACGCCAGATTGCCCGTCGCCCTCCCCACTTGCAGCTCGTCGGCCATGCGGCGGAGCAGGGTTTGCACATCGATAGGCTGACGGCTGCCCCGGCGGATCACATGCCAACCCGCGAGCGATGCGGCCGTATTGGGCCAACGCAATTGCAAGGCCCAGTCCTCGCCATACCAAGGTAGTGCGCCATCGGCGGCTTCCAGGCCATCGGCTGTCAGGCTCAGATGATGGATTTCCTCGATGCCATCGATATCAACCAACATACGTGCCAGATCGTTGAAGAACAGGCGATTGGCCGGGTCGCGCGCAAGATCGGCAGGCGAGATCCAGCCACTGCGCACGAAGGGGCCATCGAACAGCTCACTCGGCGACAGGGGCTCACCTTGCGCATTGCGCGCTGCCAGGTGGGTTTGCATATCCTGCCGTGGTGGCGCGGCGCTGATCAGCTGCGTGCAGCGCTGCACCAGTTCGAGCAGGATCTCCGTCGTATCGCGCGAGCCCGTGATGGATAGCTCGATTTTCAGGCTGCACCACAGCGGCTTCAACACGGTCGGGAGTGCTGGCATGTCCTCGCACAGATTGCGTTGCGCCCAATAGGTACGCGCGGTCGCCGCCGCAGTCGCCCCAGCAGCGTTGGCTGGTGCACGCAGTGCCATGCGCCACACACCGTCCGGAATCCCATCCTCGCCTTCCGCCATGGTCAAGCGCAGATGGCGGATCTGCGGCACCCGATCGAGCAACATGCGGATCAGGTCAAGTTCCGTTGTCGGCCGGCAAGGCAATATCTCTTCAACAGCATGCAGTCCGTGGCGATGGTATTGGATCGACCCATTTTCGGCAGTCAGCAGATCGGCCACCGATGCATTGGCGGCGTACACGCCTTCGGTCATTGCGAAGCAGAGCGCCTCCAGCAGCGTCACGCCGGGGTCGTGATGGTTGTAGTCGGTCCATATCTCCCCGCTCAGCTGCTGGGTCAGGGCAATCGCGCGGCTCCGCAGGTCGGCGTAGCCATAGGGCGGCTCTTCCGTGAGCCGCGCAATCTGCGACGCATGCTGCGATGTTGACAGCGCTTTTGCTGGTAAGAGGCGGCTCACGGCTTGCCCCCTTCCATATGCGGATCAAACCAGAGCTGGGTCAGGAAAGCCTGGATGCGCAAATCTTTGCCAAAATCACAGCCCGTGCGGATTTGCAGGCGGTAACGTGCATTACGGCCACTGCTGCCTGCCCACCGTAGCTCCAGCCGGTCGCATCGACGGCTGTAGAAGCCATGCGTATAGCTGATGCCACGCTTGCGGTTGAAGACATTGAAGATGCCCAGCGTTGGGTTGTAGGTGTTGGCCGCGACGGCATGGCAAAGGCCAAAGCGACCCTCACCCTGGTGCCCGGCACCGGCGACCACCTCGAACATCTGGCAGCCTTCAAGGTCATCGGTCAGATCTTGCCATTCGCCATTGGCGAGCAAGGAGACGGCCGTGCGGCGCGGGTCGCCCCCCTGCCGGCCGCGGCTCTTCACCGTGCCCATCACGTCGAGCTCGGCCTGTGGCGCACCCGTCAGGATACCCACACGCAAGCCTTGGTCGAGGCTCAGCACAGGCGGCACAGGTTGGCCGTCGCCCTCATCAGCATCGAGTCCATGGTTTGATGTGTGCGCGAGGAACTGCAGCTGATCATGATCGCCTCCCAGCGCGATTTGCCATGCGGCAGATTCGGGCTCCTGGTCGCGAAAGAAACTGATCAGCGCATCGTGACCCTGTGGTGCATAGACCTCGAACCCACGCTCCACCGACTTGCGAAAGCCCTCGTCGCTCATATTGAGCATCGAGTCGATCAGATCGGCAAAATGGTCCTCCGTGGGCAATGCGCCTTCGCGGAAGTAGCGTTTGAGGGATTCCCGGCTGCGACTCGTCATGTCATGCCTTACCAGGGTCGCCGCTGCGACCCACGATGAACGTATTCCCAACTTCCAGTCGTACCAGCCCGGTCGCGCGCGGTGCTTGCGCGGCGGGCTCGTCTGCGAGCTCAATCAGGTGATGCCGCATGGGCAAGGCGAGGCTCCAGGGCTGTTCAGGCTTGACCTTGCGCATTGCTGCACGCGGGTTTTCCGGCTGGTGCGGTGCGGTGCGCGCGGTATCGCGCAATACGTAGAAACGGTCATCACTGCAGACCACATGCAGTAGCGACAAGGCCCCCACCGCTGCCACGCTGGGATGGGCGCGCAGATGAGCCTCCAGTGCCTCACCGTCGATCTGCCAATCGAAACACGCGCCATAGCCCAGCTCGTGCCAGGGAGACAGGTACTCGACCAGGGTCTGGTTCAACTGGCGTAGCGCCGTGCCCGGATGACTGCCGGGCACCAGCCGCACATTGCAGCGAACCTGGATACGCTCGTAGGCCACGTTGCGTACCACCAGGTTCAGGCCGGCAGGTGCCCGCTCGCGCAGGTAGGCTGTCATTGTGGCAAGGCGCTCGGCATCAAGGCGTGGCGCCTCGGTCGCACTGAACAAGCTGCCCTGATGCGGCGCAGGCACAACCACAACCAAGACGTGCCCTGGCCGATGTACATGGCTGTCAGATAGCACTTCCCCCGATATTTGCCGCGTCGGCAGATGGTGGGCAAAGCACTTCACTTTGCAGACCTCGGGAAAGGCGTCGAGCAGCAGGCGCTCGTAATCCCATACGGTCACGGCCCGCTGCTTGTGCCGCAGGCGCTCGGCACTACGGATCAGCAGTAGCGATTCCGGGTCGGCCCCTTGTCGACCGAAGGATGGACCAACCTGGCTGATTGTGCGCAGGCCAGGAATACTGGGCATTGCAGCATTGATGGTGCCGAGCGGGAGCGGCGCCAGCGGCGCCAACGGCTCCTCCGGCCCCGCCGGTTTGACACGCGCCGCGCGGATCGCCTGGGTATGTACGCCATAAAGACCCGCCAGCTGGTCGAAACCCCATGCCGCGCTGAGCCGGATCCAATACGCATCGCCTGGCAATTGAGGGCATTGCCGGCTCATGCCCCCCGGCAGGTTCAGCTGTACGATGCCGCTGCAGAGCATGCCTTGCGTCCCATCCGACAGCAGTTGAAATGGCTTCAGCACCTGCCAGCCGCTGTCACACCAGACCGCCCATTGGAGCTGCGGCTGCGCCTCACGCCAACGCTCCGCCGCCTCTTCCTTGCGAAGATGGAAGAACAGGCTAAGGGCACCTTGCGGCTCTGAGCATTCCAGACCGATATACAGATTTCCGTCGGACGCGTAGCGCGGCAGCAGGCCCGGGTGTCGCGTCGTATAGGCGGTATGAATCGGTTGCAAGCCGAAGGGGTGCAACTGAAACACCGCTGCGCCACCTGCGTCCTGTCCATCCTGCCCTAGCGGCAAGCTCTGCGAGGCTTGGTAGTCCACAGTCAGATGCTCGATGACAGGCGTATAGGGTTCCTTCGGTACAGGCTTCGGCACCTTGCTACGCGCGTTATGCGTCAGGACTGCGGTCAATAGGCTTGCGTAATCCGCATGACCAAAACCACCGGCAGGTTCGGTCAGGTCAAACCGGAAAAAGCCGTTCCGGCTATGCAGGTCATACTGGAACTGCTGGCCGTTGGTGGGCGGGATAGCGCGATGCCAGCGACGCAAATCTGCGGAGGGCAACGTCAGCGTGTTGGCCGGGTCGAGATGATGACCGCCTTGCTGCGAACGGAACATGGGCAGCGTCTGTGCGCCGCCGGTGTGCCACTTACCGTCCATCAAGACGCTGGTCCGCAGGCGGAAGCCGTCATTGGACCATGGCCCGCCATAGCCATGGTAGTGCTCGACAAAGCCGCCCGGCCCGTCGGGCAGACCGCTCCACTTCACATTCAATCGCAGTGCCTGCAATGACTTCGTCGCCAATTCCTGGCTACCGAGTACCAGATAGGCGCTGCGACCTGGTGCCGGGCCAAATGGGTGGAACGGTTTGGAAGGGTCGAGCCGGCCTAGCTGGTTGTAGAGCACCACGTCGCGCAGGCCGCTGACGGCGACATCAAGCGTCATGTCTTGCAGAATCCATTGCTGCAAGAGATCGTAGGCATACATGCGTGCCTTGGTCTGCATGCAGAGCTGCAAGGTTGTCTGTGCTGGCCAATCTGTGCCATGCAGGGCTGCTTGGCACGGCACCAGCGGCGGCTGGTCTGGCCCGAGCCGCAGCACGATCTCGACACTGCCGCCCCAGACGCCGGCGCCCTTCTCCACCACGCGACGCTGGGTGAATACGCTGTCGATCACTATCCACCCAGTGGTCGAGCTGAGCCTTGCCTGCCAGACGCTGGTCAGCACCCGATCGAAGATCAGCACCCGGTCTGGCCGCGCATGTGAATGGTGGCCATTGCCGTTGGCATGGTTCGGGGTGAAGCGGCGCGGCGCGTGGATCAGGATCAGCGGATCGTCGATCTCCACCGTGCGCGCCTCGTCCAGATCCATCAAGGTCGCGCCATGGGTGCGCAGAGCCGCGAGGTCCTCAAGGCGAATGTCTTCGTGCGCCGCCGCCAGCCAGGCTGCGAACAAGCGCCCCAGCCGCTCGCTGAATACGCCAGCATCCTGTGTCGCCAGGCAGCATGCGACCAGGTAACACAGCCGAACATCGTCTTCGAATACGGCCGAACGCGTGCAGGCGGCTGCAGCCATGGCGGCATGGTCGAGCGCAGGCTCTGCTTTGCCTGCCCGCGAGCGCGGCGGGAAATATTGCAGTGAGAAGTCGGTGTAGCGGGCAAACACGGCGGCCAGCCAGTCTACGTTTCGTGCATCGCCCGTTTGCCGTAACAAGGTGCGCAGATGGTCGTCATCATCCGCGGGGTGAACCAGTTGCAAGCCAAGGCGGATTTCGCGATGTCCCTCGCGCATGGTCAGCAACGGCGAAGCCACGGCCAAGCCTAGCGATGCGTCGGCAGACTGCGCAGCCGAATGCTTGGCGCGGCCGCCCAGCAAGGGCCACCAGGCGGGCCGGATCTGATACGCCGCTTCAGGCGCCTGCGTCGGCAACGCCTCGGATTTGAGCCGTGTCGCATAGGCGAACTCTCGCTCCGGCGAAATCAGGGCATCGCGTTCGATACGCAAAGTATGGAGCGCCACGACACGCGCATCGGTCACATCGAGCGCCTGTTCGGCCGCAAACTCGATGGCGGCGCCGCTTGCGTCCTTCCCACCTGCAAAACGTGCACCCGCGTCGATGCGCACTGCACCTGCAAAGCGTGCGTCGCGCTCCAGCAGCAGGTGAACCCGCTCGGTGGCGGGCGGTCTCGGCCGCATGTGCAGGACGTCGTGGAAATAGAACTCGGTCAGCCGTTCGGGAAAACGATTGAGTGGTGCACGGCTGTACTGCACCATCTGCAGCGTCGCGAGCAGCAGGCTCATGGCCGGGTCGTGCTGCCCCGTACGCATGCTGGCGTCGATCTGTGCACGTGCAATCGGCTGCAGCTTGATGATCGCCTGGCATAACCCAAGCCAAGTACGCCGCAGCAATTGGCGCCGCTCGATATGCGTAAGCGCCGCCACTAATGCTGCGGCCTCCTCTGGCGCCGGCGTGGCCAGCCAGGCGCTATGCAGCGCGCCCGACGCCCAGGGCCACACGCAGCTCGCGCGCATGAACAACTCTGAAAGGCCCTGTACGATCATCCCCACCATGGCTTCGCCAACGGTACGAACGGCAGTGAGCTCCGCTTCAAGCAGATGTTGGCACCACAGGTCGTATCGGCGCATCAGCTGGCAGATGCGGTTCCACAGGCTGGCCTCGTCTGCCCAGGGCAGCACCTGCATGAAATCCGTCTGCACCTGCTCGATCGGAAAGGCCACCAGATCCGATAGCGCAATGGTTTCGTCGCGCAGCAGTGCCTCGTCCCAGCGACCCGCATCGTGCGTTCCCTGGTCGATGAAGCGCAAGCTTGCCGCCTGGGCAAGGCTCAAGCCGATACGCTTGGGCAAGTCCAACTCGTCAGGCAGGAAATAGTCGGGGCGAAGTCCGTCCGGCAAGCGTTGATTTTGTTGTGTGCCTGGATGCATGGCGCGCTCAGCTCACACTAACGGGGTTGGTGGCCTGCTTGAGATACAGCGGGTAGACCAGGTTGTGGCGCGTATTGGTCGTACGGATGCTGTAGTCGAGCGAAACGTCCAGCCTGCCTTCAAGCGGGTCGGTTAGGGTCAGATCGAGCTGCAGCACGGTAATGCGCGGCTCAAAGAACAGAATCGCCTTGCGTATCGTTTCCTTGAGCTCGGTCAGCGTGTTTTCGCTCAAGGTCTCGAAGACCATCCGACGGACGTTGCAGCCATAGGCAGGTAGCATCACGCGCTCGCCAGGATAAGTCGCCATCAGGATGCGCAGGCTTTCTTCGACGTCTTCCACCCCCGTCACCATTGCGACGCGCTTGGTGCGCGCGTTGAAATGCAATGGAAACTGCCATCCCCTGCCGAGCATGATCGACATCTCAGCCTCCGATCATCACGGTAAAGAGGCCAAGCGCGATGCTGCCGCCGTGCGCGGTGGCATCCCCCATGCGCGCGGCCGGCCGCGATCCGATCATCACCGTCGCCGAGCCTTGCACGATGACATCGGGCGGGCCGACGCAGACTGCGTTGTCGCCTACGACGGCAGCCGGCAACTTGCCGATCAGCACGTTCGGCACGCCCGGACCAAGCACTGGGCCACCCACGTGCGGAATCGGCGGGAGCCCCGGGGTCTGCATCGGACAGGTATGAAGATCGGTCAGGCGGGCTGCAGCAGGCATCGTGTCCTCAATTGATCATGACCATGGCACCCTTGATGGTCGTCTGGCCGGCGGCAGAGACTTCGGCGGTCGCCGAACCTTTGCCGACGAAGCCGACCTGTGCCTCGCAGTTGACGTTGAGCCCCATCGCCTTGACGTCGGCCTGGGCTTCGAGCTTGATGCTGCTGACTGCGCTGAGCGTAATGCCCCCCTTTGCGCTCAGCTTGATGTCGTAAGGGCTATCGAGCGCAATGCCGCTGTCGGAGAGCTTGACGCTGTTATTGTTCTGGTCCTGAACCAGAATGGACTTGCCCGTATCGTCGAGCACCACCTTGTTGTTGCCTGGTGTGGTGATGGTGATGATCTTGTCGGCCTCGTTGAACTCGATTTTGTGCTTCGACCGGGTCACGATCGCCTTGGTGTTGTTGGCCGCCTCAAGCGCGTAGGGCGGTGTACGCGCGCTGCTGTAGAGCGAGCCCAGTACCATGGGATGGCACGGGTCATCGTTCAAATAGCCGATCAAGACTTCATCGCCGACTTCCGGCAGAAAGAAGAAACCAAACGCGTTGGACGCATAGGGCTGCAAGAGGCGCGCCCAGATACCTTCGGTTTCCGCCTGCATCACGGGCAGCTTGACCTGGATACGCTGCTCACCAAGCGGGTCCTCATCAAGCTTCATCACCACGCCGATCTGCAACCCGGTCACCCCGGGCAACAGACCGCCGTTGACAGGTGCCATCACGTCGGGCAGCTCAACCTGCCAGACCGGATCGAGGCCGAATTGCACTTCGGTCGTCCACATCCCGTTCGTCATGCGGTGCTCCACCGCGCTGACGAACACCGGGCCCTTAAACCGCGCACCCACGCCGACCGCTTCGATCAGGCAACCAGGCTTGGGTAAGGCACTGCCAATAAAGGACATATGCCCCCGGATTCGCGCGAGTGCAGCCTTTTGCTGTGCCGCCGCAGCCCAACTGGTGAGCACCGCTTGTTCCTGGGGCGTCGAGGTCTGCAAGACATAGTTGGACGGGCTCGCGACCTTGGCCAACATGGCGCCCGTCAGGTTGCCCTGCTTATTCATGACTTTCGGGTCGGCCTTACTCCCCTGCACAATGGCCTGGTTCTTGTGGCTCCAGGCGGTCGCTTGCGCGCTGGTCAGCTGTGTTCGCGCATCCATGTCAGCCTGGAAGGCCAACAGGTCCATACCCCAGGTCACCTTCAACACGGCATCCGTACTGGTATCCGGCGCCTTGACACTGACCGCCCCATTCGACACATTCACCAGCAGGCCGTTGGCATCTGCGCGGGCAAGCATGAAGTCCCAGTCGCTGCAGTAGTACTGCACCAGCTCGGCATGCTTGTTCTCAGTCGAGGCAACCGTCGCCGACAGGCCGTGCTTGCCGATCAGCTTCGTGATGATGTCGCTGTCGGTCAGGTCCTCGTAGTTTGCGTTGCAACGACCAATGGTCATCTTGCTTGCCTGATCACGGCACTCGACGACGAGTCGTGAATGGTTGTCCCCATCCATGGTGACGCCATGCCGAACAACGATCCCCGAAAACACCACACTCTCGCTGTCACCAAACCCGGCACTGATGCTGATCACTTTGCCCGGCGCAAATTTGTCCCCATCGCTGATAGGGAACTCCCCTTCCGACATATCGCCATCCGCAATCACCAGCTCCGCCCAAGGAATGCGGTTGAAGGCGAGCCGGATGCTGACCGACAACAGACCGACGGTCTGTGCCTCGCCGTCGCTGGACACGACGACGCGGACCGGGCCTTCAGTGTTCTGGGCGGGCGAGAGCGACATGGGCTAGGCCAGTGGCGGAAAATGGAGCTGCAGACCCGGCTGGAGTGCACGGAATTGCAGCAGTCCGTTGATGCGTGCGACCTCTTGGTAGTACCGGCTGTCGCCATAGATGCGATGGCACAGCAAGGGCAGCGTGTCGCCCGCCCGTACCTCGACGATGTGGCTGAGGTCGGGTGAGCTTGGATTGGCAAGGAGGCGGCTCTCCTGGGTGCTCTTGTACGCGTCGAATTTGAAGCCGACCTTGGCGCGCAGCGGGGCACCGCTCGGCTTGAACAGCGTATATGCCGTACTGAGAGAGGTCAGTCGCCCAACGAAGAGCAAGCTACCCCATAGAATTTGGACGATATTAGGCTGGTGCCGCGTACCGTTGTAGGTGTAAACCACCTTGAGCAAGGCATCGAGCTGCCCTTCAACATCTCGCGGCATGGTGGCATCGCTTGGTCTGGGCACCACACCGGTGCCATCGAAGGTCGCATCAAAATCGAGCTTCACCGGCTCCATATGGCTGAATTTCTTCCCGGTGCCCGGGTCACCCATCGGCGATCGCCTGTTGAACAGGGTGTTGCGAGTCAGCTTCAACTCGGCCGGGTTGATCAACAGCGATACGGAGGTATCCCCTGGCGATACGACACCATCGGTCTCCGTACATACGGTCATCTTGAGCGGTGTCTTTTCTCCCGAAAGCGATGGCATTCAACGCTCCCGCATACGATCGAGGCGGTCCAGGATGGCGCGCATGGCCGCTGCCGACACGCCACTCGACGTCTCGGCAGGCGCGTGTGCAGCTTCGTCGCGCACTTCGCCGCCCCCGGCTGATACGGCACGCTCCGCACCGTCCTCGACCTCGGACTTGATCACCATCTGGCGGACTTCGATCGTCATGGTTACAAGACCCTTTCCACATACTGGCAGGCCAGCTCAATCGTCTCGACCGCGACTTCATTTTTGGTCGAATTGAACGCATCGATATTCCAGCGTATCGGGAACGCGCCATGGACAACCCACATGCGCATGGGGTCCCGATTCTTGTCGCACAGGCTGATCCATACATCTTTGGGTTCGATCTCTTCGGCCAGACCGCCCTCCAACACGCCCTTGCACCATTGCATCAGCGGCGAGACCTTGCCGGCTAGCCCCCGCTTCAGGCTGACGGGTTGCTGCTTGACCCCTGTAGGGAGCTGATGCTGGAAGCGGTTCTCGCCCCCCTCCTTCATCGGCAGGAGATCCATCTTCACGTCCAGCCCAGCGACTTCCTTGAATGAGGTATCAAGATTCGCATTCGTCTTGCCGATGCTTACCTTGAAGTGGAACGCGACCGGCATGAGGTCGGCACTTGTATAAAAACCCATCGCTCGGTCCGTTCATTCCATCCCAGGCGGGCAAGTTCGCCAGCCCTGAAGCGCGACGCCACAGAGGGCCCGCAAACCTGTTTCCAGCTGGAGACAGGTTCTGCGGACGACACTGCGCGTCTGCCCTTACAAACACTCCGCAAACTGCATGATCAGCTGTTTGCGATGGTCAAGCCTTCGTGGGCGATCTCGATGGTCTCAACGGCCACTTCGTTGCCCTGAGCCTTCAGGTCCGTCCCGGTGATCTTGGCTGGCCAGGCATTGGCCAATGTCCAGACCATGGTCGGCTTACCTTCTTCGTCCAAGAGGCTGATGATCACCGGTACGCGCTTGATAGTGTTCATCTTGATGTCGTTGAACCAGTCCCAGAACTTGTTATCCGCCTTGAAGACGCCTTTTTTCATGGTCACGTTGCCGTACTTCTTGAGGCCCGGCATCTTGACCGTCGAGAACACCGGGCTATCGCCCTGGCGATACTCGATCATCTGGGCTTCGACATCCAGCCCCGAGACTTCCTCGAAAGACATCACGTTGGAATCCCATTTCACCTGGAAATGGAACTTGGGCATCGGCCATATGTTTGCTGATTGCTTGCCGCCGTCGTCTGCCATGAACTTTCTCCATCAATACATAATTGGATCGGACGAGCCGGCCAGGCGGCCCGTCGCGGTGGAAGAGATCATCAATGCATCAAGACTTCTGCATCTGCTGCTGGAATGTGATTTCAATGAATTCGGCCGGGCGGACCATTGCCACCAGTACGGTGACGCGCAGAATGCCTTCGAGGATGTCATCGGGCGTCATGGTCTCACCGAGGCCAACATGCACACTGAACGCGTCTTCCGGCACGGCGCCAGCGAGCCCGCCACGCTTCCAGATCCCCGTAAGGAAGTTCTGGATCATGCTCTTGATGGTGACCCAGGTATTGGCCACGTTCGGCTCGAATACCAGGGCCTTGGCGGCAAGGCGGCAAGACTCCTCCAGCATAATCATCGTGCGGCGGACATTGACGTAACGCCAGTCGAGGCTGTTGCCATCCAGCGTCCGCGCACCCCACACCAGCACGCCTTCACCGATGAAGCTACGGATGGCATTGATCGACTTACCCTGAGTCGTGACGTTGAGGTCTTCCTGATCAACTGCCGAGATACTGACGGATGGGGAGATCACGCCTGCAAGGCTCACGTTGGCGGGGGCTTTCCACACACCTCGGCTGTTATCGACCATGGTGTAGATACCGGCCATGGCAGCACTGGGGGGGAGCAGGTTGAGCTGGTGTTTCACCTCGGCGAGAACCGTGTTGTAAAGGCTGCTGATCGTGCCAAGCGTCTTGTTCAACAACGCCTTGTTGCTCAGGATCGCTTCCTTCGAAAGTGCTGGCGTCACTGCACTCCAGTCCTTGCTGATGTCGTTGATCGCGTCGAAGTAGTCTTTCACCTTGGGCGGCGCATCGGCGGGCAGCGGGTCGGGCAGGCCCAGGTCACCCTTCAGCAGCTGGATCAGCACATCGGGGTTCGCGATGTTCTCGTAGCTCAAGTCCTTGTCGCCCACCACGGTGGTGTTAAGCCATGGGTAGTAGGCCGCAGCAAAATCGAGATAATTGATACCCAGCGTATTACGGAACAAGGCGACCGGATCGCCAGCCGGGTCGGTACGTGGCTTATCGCCTCCCCATACGTCGAGGATCGCCACACGGTTCTTCATCTTGTCACCGCAGTGGGCAAGCATCTCTTGCTGCAGGCCGATGCAATCGGGTTGTGGAAACTGCACGGCCTCGGGAATGACCACCATGGTCGGTTCCTGTTCCTTTAGCAGCTCCGTGATCCCTGCCTTGAACTTGTCGATGTCGAGATCCTGCGTGTAGTCGCCCACCGACACGATGTAGCAGGGCCCGCCACCGTTCTGGAAGAAATGCCGCAGCGAGTAGTAGAGCGAGTAGCGGCCACCATCCTTGCCCGGCGGCTGCTGCACGATATAACCCTTGCCCCCAGTCGAGAACGCTGTCTGCACCGATGGATCGGTGTTTTCGACGATATTGAAGCGCGGGAACGGACCGAAGCCAAAGTACTGGTGGTACTCCGCCATCGAGCTGATCCGCCAAGGTTTCATGCTGAGCGGCTTGTTGCGGTTATCGGCAAACTCGGTGTAGCCGATGAAAGCCGGGACGGCCGTTGCCACCTCCACAATGGAGTTGGGAAAGGCATTCTTTTCGACGATATAGACGCCTGGCGTCTTCATTGCACCCATCGCAAGCTCCTGGAAAGCGGGTTAACGATTGACAAAAATTTCCGATACCGAAGTCATCACACCATCACGCACCTCAAGCCTCAGCCCTCTGGGCGAAGCCGCAGGGAGTCGCGCAATCAAAATCCGTTCTGCAGCGGGGTCGCCGCAGCGCAACTGAATGCGCTGTACCGGTTGCTCCTGCAGTCGGATTGCCGAACGGGAGCGGAAAGTCGTCACCCGCCTGCCGTCGGGCAGTACTTCTTCTTCTGCATCCGAAAATTGGATGCCACCGCGCGCATCGATCAGATACAGCGCTTCGTCCGTCCAGGCCCCGACCAACAGGTATTTCCACACGGTGGCCCGCGCGTCGAACCGAAGTTCGTACACTTGGCCTAACGTTGCCAGCCACCCATCCAGATCAGCCGGCCCTATCGGCCCCACGCCGATTGAAACTGTCGCCACCACGCTGGCATCCGGGTGGCCTGCGGTCCGCACGCGTGGCTCCAGTACCTTGCCTGCCACGGGCACGCCGTACTCCACCTCGGGTGCGGGCTTAGCGCAATCGGTGTAATAGGCGCAGTAGGCATCCCTTGAGCGGACATCGAAGCGCATCGCGCGGCCAGCGTCGCTCTCACGCTCACTCCAGACGCCCGGCAGCTTCGCCTCTTCGCCATACACGCCCATCTCGCGACCATCGCACCGCAGTACCAGCCCAAAGCGCCGCATAAACTGCTGCGTGCCGGCATCCGGCGTCACGTACCAGTCCCGCGCGCGACCGTTCTCGAAATACGTATGCTCGAAGTTCACCTGAAACAGCTGGCGAAAACGCATGGCTCACCTACCACTACCCGTCACGACGACACCCCGACATCAAGGTCGCGAATCGACGGATCGCGGCCCATGACCGAATCGCCATCGAGATTGACCAATCTCACGCGATACAGCACTGACGGCAGGTAATGGCTGCCATGAATGCTCCATAAGCTGTGCATCTGGTTCGTATCGAGGTTCTCGATATTCAGCACGAACCGCTCGATGCGGGTGTCCATTTCCAGGGTGTTGTGCCGGTCGAAGATCGGCCGGCTCTGGAAGAATGCAATGGCACTCGACAGAAACTTCAGCGCCTCGGGGTAACGAGGCCCATTGAAATTCGCCGCACACATCACCAGCAGGTTCAGGTACACCGGCTCCGTACCTCGCAGCGTGCCTGCTATCCCTGGCTGCATCGCGCGCCCTACTGTGCCGCTGCGATGCGCCGCTGTATCGCGCTCGATGCTGCTCAAGAAGATCACCAGCTTGTTCTCAGCCGAATCAATCTGGCCGCCCTGCACGTCTTGCAGATTGCTCACCACCACCACGTCTTCAACGAGCGGGTAATGACGCCTGAAATGTTGATTCAGTTGTGCAGCCATCTGCATCAGCACAGCATCGATCACGTCGACTCCTTGAGCCGGGCAAAAGAGACAACTTCTGCGCACCGCCTCGTTGACCAGCATGATCGACGCGCCAAGCAGCGCCGGATATCGGTAAAAATCTGATTTTTGCTTCAGGAATGCTGAGAGAGCAGCAATGGATGCGGCCAATGAGGCTCATTTGCCTACTTGTGGCAGATCCGAACGCGTCGCCAGCGCGTGCAACGCTCGACGCTTGCCATACCGAGAGAAGCCCGACGCAACGTTGTTGGTAGGCAAGGTCAAAGTGCAAATGAAATTCATTGCCTGCCCGTCTCCCGGTTCACCACCTGGTATATTTTGACTGAACCCAAATCACATGCCGATGTAGCGAACATCAAGCGCACGGTTGCATCGCCTTATGTATCAAGAGCATCAACGAAGCAAGGCCCGCCCGGGATGGGCGAGCCTTGTTGAGACATCTTAAAACGCCTGGCGACCAAGCGCTTTGGTTCAGACGGAGACTATGTGCGACCTTCGTTGTGCGCTGGCAGAGCCTTTGCATGCCATCCTCTTCCAAGGTCGCTGCAAGCCCTTCCGTATCCAATTCGCGAATATGCTTGTTATGCACTTCAAACAAACCATATTCCTGAAACTTTGAAAATGCGCGGCTGACGGTTTCCAGCTTCAGGCCCAGATAGCTCCCGATCTCTTCCCGTGCCATGCGCAGGTGGGATTCCGCGCCAGAGTAACCCAGGCGTTCACGAATGACGATCGAGTCGTCAACGATAAACACTTTGGTTGAGGTTGCCGTGGTATCCATGGTGCGAATTATGGATACTGAGCTTGGGATGCCCTATTGCATCAGCCCGTTCCCGAGCGACCGGCTTTCTTTGGCGAATACATCCTCTCGCCGTATCCCTGGGTTCGTGCTTAGTGGGCTGAGTGTCGCCGCCCTAGCCCCACGCACGCTGCCGTTTGGTGCTATGAACGTGAGTCAAGAATGGGCGGCCACGGGATGCGCTTGCGGCGCTATCGGCTGCGTTCGGAAGTGTGAGCATACAAGGTGCGAGGGTATTCGGAATGCAAAAGTCCATTCAACCTGCTTCAATGAGATTTCTCACTCCCCGACCGCCCTACTTCCGCCGGCGGTCTGCTTGTCGTTTCCGCTTCAAGTCGATTGGAAAGGAACGCAGCCATGAATATGCATACTCCATTTTGCGTTGCCGGCCGTTGGCTCACGGTGCTCGGGTTCATGCTATACGCCGGGTTCGCCATGGCAGCGCAGGTGTGTCGATTGCCGGATGCGCCCCAGGACTCTACCAGCGCTGTGTACGCCGGTAAGGTGTTTGCGAGCCATGGTTACGCCAGCGCCAAACTTCCCGGCGCCAGCGTACGGTTACTGACCAAAGGCGACCCGGTATGCGAGGGCGATACGATTACGACTGGCGAGGCCGCACTGTTGCAACTCAATATGGCGGATACCGGTACGCTGATGGTCAAGCAGAGCAGCAGCCTTGTCATCGATACGTTTTCCAACCCCAAAGCACAAGATGGCAGTGAACACTTTCTGGTTTCCCTGGTGCAAGGCGGTTTGCGTGCGATTACAGGACTGATCGGCAAGACCAACAAGCAAAACTACGTGATCCGTACTGCTACAGCGACCATCGGTATTCGTGGCACTGATCATGAAGTTTTCTTCGTGCCAACGGGTAGCGTTCCTGCCGAACATTCAGCCGAAGCAGGTACCTATAACCGCGTCTTCAGCGGCGGAACCTTGCTCAAAACGGCTGGGGGTGAGCTGGCGCTGAGTGCCAACCAGATTGGCTTTGCACCCGTAAGCGGTGCCGCGCCGATGCTAGTCAAAGTGTTGCCCAGCTACCTGAGCAGCTTGAATCGCGGTCGTACAGTCGCTTCGAATACCAAGGCCAAGGCAGGTGCCGAAACGCCTGCAAGTGCTTCAAGCGCGGCGGCTTCGGATGCGGGTGCCGCAAGCGCTGACACGTCTGGTCCTGCTCCTGCCACGGCGGCAACGGCAACAATCAACAATGGCCCAATCGCGGCCGTCGCAACGACCAGCATTTATGTGCCGATCACGGCATCAAGCGGCGGTACCATCGTCAATCTGACCACGCCCTCCTCTACGCCCGTCATAACGCAAGGTCTGGCACCCGACAACACGGCCTACACGGCTACGCAGAGCGTACTCAACGCGACATCGACCAAGGGTCAATTCAACCTGGGGGCCGTCGTATCGTCAGGGCAAGACCCTTTGATCGTATTGAACCCAGCCAACGGCGCACCGTGGGTCATTTCATCCCAACAACAGACCCTCGCGATCGATCTGGAAGGCGCGTCGCTTCAATCGTTTCAGAAGGCAACAGTAGATAGTGTAACGGTCGAATGGGGGCTTTACACCGGTGGTGTGGCAATTACGAAGGATTATCCGACTGGCGCCGCATTGGGCGTACATCACTTTGCCATGTCGCCCGGTGGAGCGACGACGCCCGCCGTGATACAGGGTCTCTCTGGCACGGCCACTTACGACAACCTGATCGGCAGCACCGCGCCAACAAGCGAAGACAACAAAGCGGGCGGCGCACTGAAATCGATCAGCGTCAGCGTCTCTTTGGGGGCGAATCCAGGCGTCACCGCATATTCGCTTCAAGTTGTCGATTCCCAATCACGTAACTGGAGCGGCAATTTCACCGGCTTTGCGTCTTTGGGCGATTTCACAAACAACAAAGTGAGCCTGAGCACCAGCTGCAGCGGATCGAATTGTGGTGCAGGGTCAGGTGTGGGCCGAGCAGCCGGGGTGCTGGTTGGGAACACCGGTGGCGGGCTAGTCACCAGCTATACCCTGGTTACCAGCACGGGCCAAAGTGTCATGGGCGTAGGCGTGGTAGGCAAGCACTAACCATCACCTTTTCAATATTGACGCGCCAGGAGAGGATGGAGCCATGTCGATCAAAATTCGCCAAGCAACTTTGTGGGCACTGATGATTGCGGGAGGTCTCAATGCGCTGGCCGATGACGAAGCCTCCCTGACCCAAGCCGAATCGCTCTTGCGAAGCGATGACGGTATTGCCGCGCTTCGGCTGCTACAGCCGCTAGAGGCCGCACACGCAGGTGAAGACCGCTTCGATTACCTGCTCGGTACCGCATTGCTGCTTGCAGGGCAGCCCGAACAGGCATCATTGGCACTGGAACGTGCCATCGCGGTGAATCCCAATCACGCGGCCGCCCATATGGAACTTGGCCGCGCCTATTTCATGATGGGGAGCGACGATCTGGCGTCTCAGGAATTCGATACCGCGCTCCGCCTCGCCCCTCCAGCGCCTGCGCGCTCCATCATTGCCCGCTATCAGGCGCAAATTGCGGAGCGACGCCGGCAGGCACGCATTCATGCTAGCGCGCATGCAGACCTAGCTTTAGGTTATGACAGCAATATCAACAACGCCGCGAGCCTGACTCAGATTGCGATTCCAGCGTTGAACAATCTCAGCGTATCGCTGAACCCTGCAAATGTAGCCACCCACGACGGCTATCGATCAGGCGGTTTTGGCGGGACAATCGACGTGCCAATCAACGACGCCCTGCACTGGAGCACAACCGGCAACCTGCAGCACCGCGATAACCTGCGTAAGCCTGGCTTCGATCTTGCATCACAAGATGCATCAACGGGCTTGGCCTATACGCAGGGTGCACAGACGTTTCAGGCCAACCTGATTGGCGGTCGAGTTTATTTGAGCGGCCCGCTCAATCGCCGTTTCGACGGCTTATCTGGCGAATGGCACGGCAAATTTTGGGATGATACGCAGCTGGTGTCGGTCACCCAATATGTGCGCTATCGCTTCCCAAGCCCCGAGCTCCGCTCGGAAAGCTTCAATCAGTTTGCTGAATCAGCCGGCGTCATACATACGTTTGCCGGGCAGCGGGGCGTTTGGGCGACAAATCTGCTTCTCGCATGGGAGCACGATACCGACCAGCGTGTCGACGGCAAGAAGCACGCATATGGCCTAGATAGCATGGTGTCGTGGTCTTTCGACGAGCACGACGTGGGGTACTTGCATGGTACGTGGTTAGGCAATCGCTACGGCAATACCAACGCCATTTTCCTGCAGCAGCGGCGCGACGATTACCTGAACCTTGTCATCGGGGGCGTTCACACGTTCACACCCAATCTCAGCCTGCGACCCGAAGCGACGTGGACGCAGAATCATTCAAACCTGCCCGTCTACGGCTACCACGAGGCCGTGTTCGCACTCAATCTACGCTACAACTTTTAGCGCGCGACCACGACCCTCGGTACTTCAGCCGCCTGAACGGCGAACCATGCGTTAAGCCCTGTTGAACTCGAACGTGCGATGGTTCAGAGCAGACGGGCTAAATGCGGACGACAATCTTGCCATGAGCGAGACCCGATTCGACGAGACGGTGCGCCGCCTGTATTTCGTCAAACTCGAACACATGAGCAGGCGCTGCCCGGTAGTAGCCCCGCTCAACCTCATCGACGATGCGCTGGAACGGAATATCCGCCAACGGAAACTCGGCGCTCCCTAACACCAGTGCACTGGCAAAAACGCTGAGATGCCGTTCACTGGGAAAGTCGAAGACCGGTTCCAGCTGTACAAGCGGCCCACCGCTACCCAAAAAGCCAGCCTGACAGACGCGCCCGCCGCGCCGGGCCATGGCAAGCGAGGCCAGTATCGTGCTGTTGCCGATCAGATCCAGCACGGCATCAACACCGTCATCGTAGTGGTCGCGCATCTGTGCCTGAAGGGTATCGCCTTCAATCAGCGTATTGCCTGCCCCGATTGCCCGTAAGTCCGCAAATCGTTCCGGCTTGCGCGTAGTCGCGATCACGTGCGCGCCTAACTTTGCGGCAATATTGACCGCAGCCCGCCCAAGCGCCGATGTCGCGCCACGGATCAGAAGGGTTTGACCCGCGCGGATGGCCAGATTGCCATGCAGGCAAGACCATGCCGTACCGTATGACTCGGGGATGGCCGCCAGTACCGTCCAATCGAGCGCAGAGTCGACCGCCACCACATTGCTGGTCGGGACAACAGTGTAGGCCGCATAGCTACCGTCCACGCTGCGCCCCATGCCGCCGACCAGTGCAAATACGGTTTGCCCGGTCTGCAAGTGGCCAGATGGGTCATCCTTGACGACACCCACGCATTCGATGCCGCTGATTTCGGCGACGTCACCCCAAATACCCTGGCGAAAGTAAATCTCTGCGTGATTGATGCCAAATGCCTTGACCTCGATCAGCACCTGGCCTGGCGCGGCACTCGGCATGGGCCGCTCTTCCACGGCCAACACGTCTGGTCCACCTGCTTGCTTGATAACAATTGCTTTCACGCCGTTCCCCTTGTTGATTGGTGAACAGCACTTTACGTACCAACTTCATTTATTTATATTTTTTAATATCGACAAACATAATTCAGTTTATCTATTATGAACAATCTAACGCTTCACCAGCTACGCTGTTTCGATGCCGTGGTCACATTCGGAAGCTTTCAGGCGGCAGCAGATCAGTTGTTTCGCTCTCAGCCTACCGTCTTCGCGGCCGTCAAGAGTCTGGAAGCGCAGATTGGCGTCAATCTATTGGACCGTAGCAACTATCGGGTGAACGTAACGGAAGCCGGACGCGCCTTCCATATACGCGCCCGCACGCTGCTTCATGAATACGCAAAGCTCGAACGCCATGCGACCCAGCTTTCAATGGGGGTCGAGTCTGAACTTCGCGTGGTGATCGGGGATCTTTGCCCGCTGGCCGAGACGCTGCAATTGCTGCGCAGGTTTTTTGATGACAGCCCAGGGACGCAATTGCACCTACACTTCGAAGCCCTCTCTGGCCCATGGGAGCGACTGCGGGAAGGCGACGCAGATCTGATCTTCCATCATGTGGACAAGAGCGACTCAAGCCTTGAATACATCAACCTGCGGCCTGTTCACCTGATTCCTGTTGTCGCGCCGGGATTTCTCTCCTTCCCCATCGACAACAGCATCACGCCTGACCAGATGCGCGACTATGTCCAGTGCGTGATACGCGACTCGGCCCGCCACACCCCATCCAGAAGCTACTATCTGCTGGACGGTGGCCGCAGTTGGACGGTCAGTGATCAATTCATGAAAAAGACCTTGATTCTGCAGGGTATGGGTTGGGGCCATATGCCCGACTACATGATCGAGGACGAAATCCGGTCGGGTAAGCTGTTGTCCATAGCGGGGCAGCACCTCCCGGGTGGGCAGGTCGATTTGGTCGCAGCGCGCAACCGGCTTGCGCCACACGGGCCCGTTGCCGAGATGCTCTGGCACTATATTGCGGCACAAGCGCCGATGCAGGCTTGGCGAAACTGACGCCATGGCCTCTGCGCCGGCGCGGATTGGCGCGTTCGAAGACCAATCTGATCAAAACAGCACTTTGCGCAGGAATCCAAGCAAGGCCTGATTGAACACATCGGGTCGTTGCAGCGGCGCAAAATGTGTTACCCCCGAAAGCAGGCTCAGGGCTGCACCGGGAATGCTGTGCGCTAGGTACTGCGCGTGCTCCAACTTGATGAATTCATCACCTTCACTCTGCACAATCGCAACCGGTACACGCACTGTCGCCAGATCGAGCGCTGTGTAATTCGGCTCTGTTTTCATCATCTCATTCACCGCGTCGACAAACGCATCGAACTGGTCTGGCGTGGCAGAGAGCAGTGCATAGTCACGCTGGTGGCGGCCAAAGCATCGACCAAGCAAGGGGTTGGAGAAATCAACGTCCTTGGTCCCGCTCGGGTCCATATTGCAGGCGAAGAAGAAAACGCCTGCAATACGCTCCGGAACACGCATGCCGAGAATCATGGCAATACAGGCGCCGTCGCTCCAGCCCGCGACGGCGGCCTTTTCAACCTTTAACGCATCCATCACCGCAACCACGTCGGAGGCCATCAGCTCATAGGTATAGGGGCGCGCGTCGCGTGTACTCCGGCCATGGCCGCGACTATCAATCACGATCACGCGATGACCCGCGTCCAATAGCGCGGGCACCTGATATCCCCAGTTGACACTATGGCCTATCCCGCCATGTAACAGAATGACAGAGGTACCGTTCCCATGGGCCGAATACCAGATTCGTGCGCCATCATGATCAACATAGCCTTGTTCGTGCGTCGCAGGCAGCGGTGCTGCGCCATGCGCTTCAAAGTGTTTGAGCTCGTCGTCATAGGCAGTCATTGTGTCCTCCATATCGTTGGCTATCGGGGCCCTCGCCTTGGCGTGGACATCGCGGCTGCGCCGCCATATCTACGATCTTTACGCACAGCCGGCACCATCTTAGTACGCACCAGCCACCCGGTTTGTTTGATTTCCGTATCCATCGCGTATTGCACCCACGGTGGGCTGGCAGTAGGCTGATGCAGGCGCCGTGTGGCGCGATGCCACCTATGGCACATCAAAACGGGGAGGGAACTCGATCATGATCGTCACCACAACCGAGCGCATCGAAGGCTATAAGGTTGTCGCCGTCAAGGGCCAAACCTTCGGCGTGGTTGTCCGCAGCCGCGGTCTGGCCGGCAATGTTATGGCCGGCCTACGCAGCATCTTTGGTGGCGAGATCATCGAATACACGCAACTGCTAGAGGAAGCCCGACGCCATGCCATTGATCGCATGGTCAAGAACGCCACCCGCATGGGTGCGAATGCAGTGGTGATGATGCGTTTCGACTCATCCGAGATGGGCCAGACCATGAGTGAGATCGTTGCCTATGGCACGGCTGTCGTGGTCGAGGCGCTGCCGGCCTGATCATGTTGCGACTTTTTCTGATCGCGATCAGCCTGACACTGACACTAGCGGGTGTCGTTAGCTATTTGTCGGGGACAAAGGGCGCGCTCCCGCTGCTCGGCTGGGGCTTGGTCTTGCTGGTCGCAACGGTATTCGAACAATGGCGCTATCGCCAGCGCCATACCGATCTTGGCCCTGGCTGGGTGCGTACTGATGAGTGCTTTGAAGACCCAAGCACAGGCAAGATCATGCGCGTCTGGTATCACGCAGAATCGGGGCAGCGGCAATATGTGCCAGAGGCGAACCAACCGTAGATTGAGTATCTCGATCGTTACGCGATAAGCCATCGGTCTGCGGCGGAACTCCCTTTGAGTGTTCCGCCTCATTTCACGGCAATGGCTTACTCGCCGGATTGCCACCCGCCACCATGCGCGGCATTTTCAAAGCGCGACCAATGGCCCAGGAATGCCAGCTTCACCGTACCAGTCGGGCCGTTACGATGCTTACCGACGATGATTTCGGCAAGGCCCTTATCGGGTGAGTCTTGGTTATAGTACTCGTCGCGATACAGGAAGATAATCAAGTCAGCATCCTGTTCGATGGCGCCCGATTCCCGCAAGTCCGACATCATGGGGCGCTTGTTGGGGCGCTGCTCGACCGAACGCGAAAGCTGCGAGAGCGCGATGATCGGCACTCGCAACTCTTTCGCCAAACCCTTGAGGGAACGGGAAATTTCACCCAGCTCCGTGGCCCGGTTCTGGTCACGGCCCGAACCCGACATCAACTGAATGTAATCGAGCACGATAAGGCCGAGCTGGCCACCGAACTGCCGAGCCAGGCGTCGTGCGCGTGCGCGAACCTCAAGCGCAGTCAGCGCGGGCGTTTCGTCGATAAAAATCGGTGCTTCGCTAAGCTTGCCCGCCGCGTACGTGAGCTTTTGCCAATCGTCGTCTTCGAGCCGCCCCGTCTTGATCTTGTGCTGGTCAAGCCGGCCCACTGAGCCGACCATCCGCATGACAAGCTGCGCGCCGCCCATTTCCATCGAAAAGATCGCAACCGGCAAGCCACTGTCGATCGCTACGTTTTCGGCGATATTGACCGAGAAAGCAGTCTTACCCATCGATGGACGACCCGCAACGATCACCAGGTCGCCTGCCTGCAGGCCAGATGTCTTGCCATCCAGATCCGCAAAACCGGTCGGCACGCCCGTCACGTCGTCAGGGTTATCTCGGCTATAGAGGTCATCGATACGCGTTACGACTTCCTTCAGCAAGTCTGGCATCGCGAGGAAGCCCTGCTTACCGCGTGCAGACTGTTCCGCAATCTCAAACACCTTGGATTCGGCCTCATCCAGAATCGCAGCGGCTTCTCGGCCGGCCGGGTTATAGGCTGAGTCGGCGATTTCGGTGCCAATGGCCGCCAGCTGACGCATGATCGAGCGCTCGCGCACGATTTCACCGTAGCGCTTGATATTGGCCGCGCTCGGTACGTTCTGCGCAAGGCTGGCGAGATAAGTCAGGCCGCCGATGTAGGAAAGCTGATTGTTATTGTCGAGCGACTCGGCGACCGTCACGGCATCTGCGGGGCGACCGGTTTCTACCAGGCGCGCTATATGGCGATAGATGACGCGGTGGTCATCGCGATAAAAGTCCGCCTCAGTGACCAAATCGGCAATGCGATCCCACGCTGAATTTTCAATCAGTAGACCGCCAAGGACGGACTGTTCGGCCTCGACCGAATGTGGTGGCGTGCGAATGGCGGCAAGCTGTGGGTCAGCAGACTCGTCAATCACGTTAAAATGTCCAGAATCTTGATCGAATTGCATGTCGGCGATTACAAAGTTACGATGCGCGACCCTCTCGGGACGGATAGGCATTCTACCAGTGCTGACAGTTGTCTCCGCCGAATTCGCGTGCCGGGTTGTAATTTGCCCGCATGAACTTGCCTCTCTCAGCCTTTAGCTCTTGCCATGCCACAAGTCCGTAAGTCTGTCCTCGTCATGTACTCCGCCGAGCGTATGTTCGACCTAGTCGACACCGTGGAGGACTACCCGCGCTTTTTGCCCTGGTGCGGTGATACGCAAGTGCACCAGCGCGATACCGAGTGGACGATCGCCAGCATTGGCATTGACTACCTCGGTCTGCGCTCTGGCTTTACCACCGAAAATCGTAAGGAAGCCGGTGTCATCCAGATGAAGCTCAAGGATGGCCCTTTCCAGTCACTCGCCGGTGCCTGGCGCTTCACGCCGTTGGCCGAGGACGCATGTAAGGTGGAATTCGAGCTGGATTACGAGTTTGCCAGCAAAACACTGGAAACCATGATCGGGCCAGTCTTTAACAAGATTGCAGGCACCTTCGTCGATGCGTTTGTGAAGGAAGCAGAAAGGCGGCACGGATGAGCGATCTCACCCTTTCAGTTGAAGTCGCCTATGCGCGGTCGGACAAGCAGTGGTTGATTCCGCTCAGCGTGCCGGTCGGCACGACTGCGATCGAAGCGGTTCAGCGGTGTGGCGTGCTGACACAATGCCCAGAGATTGATCTCAACACGCAGAAAATCGGCCTCTTTGAGCGCCTCTGTTCTCACGACACCCTATTGCGCGATGGAGACCGTGTCGTGATCTACCGCGACTTGACGGCCGACCCCAAGGTAGTCAGGCGTGAACGCGCAGCACTAACGAAGCGCAAACCGCGCGGGCGAGCCTGACACAATCCCCAGCTAGATCCGATTATTTATTGGCCAGCTCGCACCAGTGGTCTCGGTCCTTCTGCATCTGTAATTTCCATTCTGAAGCAGCGGCATCGCTTAGCTTGATTGGATTGCCGTTGCTGTCTTTATCCATCACCACATGGGTATTTTTTGAGTGGTCCAATTTGGTGTTGGCGATCGCGCAATTCTTGGCAGCAATCTCTTTGTTCTTCTGATCGATTGCGGCATCTTCGGCAGTCTGCTTACCCGCGGCTGCGTTTTCGATCACTTTCGTTTGCTGTTGGGCAGCAGGCGTGACCCCTTGGGGCGCTGTTACCTTTAATTTCTGCTTGTTGGCAGCCGGCGGCGGCTGGTCGCCATACTGCACCTTGCCGTTCTCGTCGACCCACTTGTAGATCTCAGCTTGGGCCGAAAACGCGGCAAACAGAATCAGTCCGGTAATAAGTTGCTTATACATGCTGGCTGCCTTTCTCTTCTTCATCCAGATTCTAGTTCGATTCGCCGCTTTCCAGTGCCGTGAGCGCGTCGGTCGCCTCAGACTCAAGCCGCACATGCTCGATCTCGACAAATCGTTTGCTGATCTTCTCGCTGCTGATCTGCACCTGCTGAGCATCTTCATGTGCCTGCCGGATATGTGCGGCCAAATTCTTCATCCGTGTATCAAAACGACGGAAGTCTTCAGACAAGCGCGAGAGCGCAGCCTTGATAATATGGACTTGCTGCCGGGTTTCCACATCCTTGATCACCGCACGCGCCGTATTCAACACCGCCATCATTGTGGTCGGCGAAACGATCCAAACACGCTTGGCCATGGCGTACTGCACGACTTCCGGATGGTAGGCGTGGATCTCGGCAAATACGGCCTCGGCTGGGATAAACATCACGGCACCGTCTGCCGTTTCATTCGCGATGATGTATTTCTCGGCAATCGCGTCCACATGCTTGCGGACATCGAGCCTGAACTGCCGCTGCGCCACGACACGCTCCGCCTCTGTCACGTCCGGCCCGAACATGCGGTGGTAGTTCTCAAGGGGGAACTTGGAATCGACCGACACCGTACCAGTTGGTTCGGGTAAACGGAGCAGACAATCTACGCGGCTGCCGTTACTGAGCTTGGCTTGAAACTCGTAGCAGGATGCGGGCAGCACGTTGGTTACGAGATGCTCCAGCTGCACCTCGCCAAACGCGCCGCGCGAGCGCTTGTCGCCGAGCAGCTCCTGCAGGCTGACCACATTGGTCGTCAGACCGTCGATCTTCTTCTGCGCTTCGTCAATGGTCGCGAGGCGTGCCATGACGCTGACAAAGGTTTCATTGGTCTTCTTGAAACCTTCATCGAGGCGTTCCGTCACCTTGCCCGATATCTGCTCAAGCCGCTCATCCACGGTCTTCGAGAGCTGGGTGATCGTCAGCGTCAATTGCTCGGTCGTGCGACGAAGCGTATTCAGCAGCAGCTCCTGCTGCGCCCTACCCTGTTCGCCGACCAGTTTACCCACGGTTTCAAGCAGCTCGGTCCGTAAGGTATCTTGCTTTTGCTGGATAGAAAGCGAAATGTCCGAAAGCTGCTTGACGATGGCTTCTCTGCTTTCAGCAAGAGACTGTGCCTGGCTCAACTGCATGGCTTGCAGTGCAGCAGCTTGCGATAACTGTAGGGCCTGCAGGGCCTCAGTCTGACCGACTTTCAGCTGTTCGAGGCCTGTACGTGTCTCCTTGAGCTCAGTCGCCACCGACTCGCGCAAGCGATCCGACGCCTGACCGACGCTATCGCGCAAGCGATCGCCCGACTCGGCCACACCGCTGCGGAGCCGCTCGCTCTGCTCAGCGAATCGCTGACCCAGAATGTCAGATTGCCGCAGCAAACCACTATTGAGTTCGCTCAGCATCGCACGGTGCTTTTCGTCCAGCTGGGCCGCCAACATATCCTGTGTGTCGCGCAGCGACTGGGCAAGCTGGCCCAATCGCATCACGACAAGCCCGCCTGCCGCAAGGACTAACAGGGCCAGGATGCCGTATAGAGTTTCAATCATGAACAACATCTCAAAGAGTCAGGCAAGCGATGATACGCCCAAAATGACCGCTCGCGTGCCATTGGCATATTTGGCATCCCTATGCGGAATCTGCGCCAGGACTTGCGTTCCTGTGCTGCACGCTCCAAACTTGAAGTCCAATGTCATTTCAACCCATCATGCTACGACGCGTTTTGCCCATCTTGCTGCTGTTCCTGTCGCATTTTGCGTGGGCGGCCGATGCGCATCAATCCCTTGATGCGGTGGTGGAAACTGCGAACAATTTCGTCGCACAGCAATTGGCGCCCTATGGCGACAAGGCAACGTTTCAGCTGGGCCGCCTCAATGGCCGCCTGACGCTGCCCCCCTGCACCAAGCTGGATGCCATGCTGGCCAACGGTAACCGACTGGTGGGTAATACCAGCGTGCAAGTCAAATGCATGAAGGGCGCCAACTGGTCAGTCAACATCCCGGTGGCCGTCTCAATTCAAGCGCAATATTGGGTTGCCACACGCCCTCTTGCGCCAAATCATGAGATCAATGAGACCGACCTTGAGCAGCGCAGTGGCGACCTTTCGCAATTGCCGCCGACCGTCGTGATGGACTATGCAGCGGCGGTGGGTCATACGCTTCTCAGTGGTGTCCCTGCTGGCGGCCCGTTGCGGACAGATCAGCTTCGGCCGCCGTTCGTCGTCAAGCAAAATGAATTCGTCAAAGTGCTGGCCCACGGCAACGGCTTTGAAGTCGCCAGCGAAGGCAAAGCGCTCAGCAATGCCAATGCCGGGCAAACCGTCAGTGTGAAGATGGCGTCGGGTGCTGTTGTACAAGGCACAGCGCGTGAAGACGGCTTGGTCGAGATTCGCTACTGAGCTGTCAAAAAGCGCGTCACCTCAGGTTTTCCTCCTCCCGCCTAGACCCATCTCCCTCACCCCAGTAGAATCAAGGGTTCTGTCTCAAGGCCCAATCTTCTCAATGCAGGTATATCGCGGCATCCCATTCCGGTCAGCAGGACCGTGTGCACTGACCATCGGCAACTTCGATGGCCTGCACCGTGGCCATGGCGCCATGCTTGATCGCCTGGTTGCGGAAGCACACCGCCAGGGCCTGCCGCCTGCCGTGCTGACCTTCGAACCGCACCCGCGTGAGCTCTTTACGCCAGATGCCGCACCGGTACGTTTGACGTCCCTACGCGAAAAGCTGGAGCTGCTGCGCGATGCCGGCATCGCGCGCGTCTACGTGGCGCATTTCACCCGCGCCTTCGCCAGCTTGAGCGCCGAAGCATTTGCGACGGAGGTCGTCGGGCAACAGATTGGTGCCAAGTATGTATTGGTTGGCGATGACTTCCGATTTGGCAAAGGCCGAGCCGGCGATAATCAAATGCTGGGTAAGCTTGCGAAGACGGCGGGCTTCATCGCTGAGGCGATGCCGGAAATCACGGTCGGCGGGCAGCGGGCATCCAGCACTGCAGTGCGCGAATCCCTGCTGCAAGGCGATCTGGCGCTGGCCGAAGCGTTGCTGGGCCGGCCCTACCGCATTAGCGGACGGGTAGTACATGGCGACAAGATTGGCCGGAAAATCGGCTTCCCCACCGCAAATATCCAGGTCAAGCACAACAGGCCGCCTTTGCAAGGCATTTTCGTAACACAAGTGCATGGCGCAGGGCCGACACCGCTCCTGGGTGCCACCAGCTTCGGTAAGCGGCCCACTGTAGACGACAGCGGGCGCTATGCGCTGGAAGTGCATTTGCCAGACTTCGATGGCGACCTCTACGGCCGACATCTGCAGGTCGATTTCCTCCACAAGCTGCGCGACGAGGTGAAATACACCACCCTCGACGCGCTGATGGCGCAGATCCAGCTGGACGTGGAAAACGCCAAGCGGATCTACAGAGAACGAATTAGCCGCCCCCGTTCGTGAGCGGGCGGGGGGCAACAGATCAATAGCGTGCCGACAAACCGGTGCGATAGCCCGGGTCTGCGGCCCGGTCAGACAGATTTCTCAAGGTTTACATATCATGGCAGAACAGAACAAGTACCCGGTCAACCTGCTCGACACGCCTTTCCCGATGCGCGGCGATCTCGCCAAGCGCGAGCCGGGCTTCCTGGCCCGCTGGCAGTCACAAAAGCTCTATCAGCGCATCCGCGCGGCATCAGCCGGCCGGCCAAAGTTCATCTTGCATGACGGCCCTCCCTACGCCAATGCCAATATCCACTTGGGCCATGCGGTCAACAAAGTGTTGAAGGACATTATCGTCAAGAGCAAGACACTGTCTGGCTTCGACGCGCCCTACGTACCGGGCTGGGATTGCCACGGCCTGCCAATCGAGCACCAGATCGAAAAGCTGATCAAGGGCGACGCCAATGCCATCAAGGCGGCGCCGACCATCCATGCCAAGATCGTTGCCTACCGCAAGGACAACGGCCTCGACCCCAAGGCCACCCATCTGCCCACAGATTTCGTGCGTACGCTGTGCCGCGAGTACGCCGAAACCCAGATCGAAGGTCAGAAGAAGGACTTTGTCCGCCTGGGTGTGATCGGCGACTGGGATCATCCCTACAAGACCATGGCCTTCCAGACTGAGGCAGACATCATCCGCAACCTCGGCGAGATCCATCGCAATGGCTTCCTGGTCAAGGGTCAGAAGCCTGTTCACTGGTGTGTCGATTGCGGCTCAGCCCTCGCGGAAGCCGAGGTCGAATACGAAGACAAAGTCAGCCCTGCCATCGATGTCGCATTCCCCGTGCGCGACACCGCTGCACTCGCACAGGTATTTGGCTTGGAACCCAGCCGAATCAATGGCGTACCTGCCTTTGCGGTGATCTGGACAACCACGCCCTGGACGCTGCCCGCAAACCGCGCAGTGTGCGTGCATCCCGAGTTAACTTACGACCTGATCGAGACGCCGAAGGGCCTGATGATCCTGGCGCGTGATCTGGCCGAATCGGCCATTGCCCGTTATGGCTTCGAATCGGTCGAAGTCATCGGCCAGGCGCACGGCTCGAAGCTTGAGCATCTGACGTTGTCGCACCCGTTCTACGACCGCGAGTCGAAGATCATCCTCGGTAACCACGTGACCACGGATGCTGGCACCGGCCTCGTGCACACGGCACCCGCACACGGCCTCGACGACTGGCTGGTCGGTCAGCACTATGGGCTTTCGGACGAAAACCCGGTCAATGACCAAGGTCGCTTCAAGGCAGGCGTCGGCCTGGTCGAAGGCATGACCGTTTGGGAAGGTAATCCAGTCGTCATTGCCAAGTTGGCCGAGCTGGAGCTGCTGCTCGCCAACGTCAAGCTGAACCACAGCTACCCTCATTGCTGGCGCCACAAGACGCCCATCATCTTCCGCGCAACCGCCCAGTGGTTCATTGCCATGGACCGCGCCGGTGTGGATGGTGACAAGCTACGCGACCGCGCAATGAAGGCCGTCGACGATACTCAGTTCTTTCCAGAATGGGGTCGCCCCCGCCTTGAAGCGATGATCGGCAATCGCCCGGACTGGTGCGTCTCGCGCCAACGTAACTGGGGTGTGCCCATGGCGTTCTTCGTGCACAAGGAGACGGGGGAGCTGCACCCACGTTCGCTGGAACTGTTGGAGCAAGTCGCTCAACGCGTAGAAAAGACGGGTATCAATGCCTGGTTCCTGCTTGAAGCCGAGGAACTGCTAGGTGCCGAAGCACAAACCTACCGGAAACTGACCGACACGCTTGATGTCTGGTTCGACTCTGGCTCGACGCACTTCGCCGTACTGAAGCAGCGGCCAGAGCTTGCTTGGCCTGCCGACCTCTATCTGGAAGGCTCCGATCAGCACCGCGGCTGGTTCCAGTCCTCGCTGCTCACCGGTTGTGCGACGCAAGGCCGCGCACCCTACAAGCAGCTGCTCACTCACGGTTTCACGGTGGATGAGAAGGGCTACAAGATGTCCAAGTCGCGCGGTAACGGCATCGACCCGCAAGACATCTGTAATACGCTTGGCGCCGATATGCTGCGCCTGTGGGTCGCATCGACCGACTACTCTGGTGAAATGTCGCTTTCGCAAGAGATCTTGAAGCGCGTCACCGATACCTATCGTCGCATGCGCAATACGCTGCGCTTCTTGCTGACCAATCTGAGCGATTTCGACCCAGTGCGCGATGCCGTGTCGATCAACCAAATGGTCACCCTGGATCGCTACGCCCTGGTGATGGCACAGCAGTTCCAGTCCGAGGTAACAGCAGACTACGCACGCTATAGCTTCCATACCGCCATGCAGTCGATCCACCACTATTGTGCGGACGACTTGGGCGGTTTCTACCTCGATATTCTGAAGGATCGTCTCTACACCACCGCTGCGGGCAGCCCGGCCCGTCGCTCGGCACAGACCGCGCTGTACCACATCACCCGTGCACTGACGCTGGTACTTGCCCCCGTGTTGAGCTTCACGGCAGACGAAGTGTGGAATACGCTGAACGGCAATGAGGACGACAACACCCTGCTGCACACGTGGTACGCCCTACCCCAACCTGCCGATGCCGAAACGCTTGCAGGCGACTGGCAGCAAGTACGTGCGTTTGTGGCCGAAGTAAAGAAGGAACTGGAGCGCGTGCGCGAATCGGGCGGTATTGGTTCGAGCCTGCAAGCTGAGCTGGCCATCACGGCCGATGCCAGCCTGTACCCGTTGCTTGCCGCGCTGGGCGACGACTTGAAGTTTATCCTGATCGTCTCGGCCGTCACGCTCACGCAAGGCACCGAAACCGGCATCGCCGTTACACCATCAACCGCAGCCAAGTGCGAGCGCTGCTGGCACTATCGCCGCGATGTGGGCGCGCGGGCCGACCACCCGACGCTGTGCGGTCGTTGTGTGGAAAACCTGTTTGGCCAAGGAGAGGTACGCAAGCATGCTTAAGCAAGGCGCACTGCGTTGGTACCTGCTGTCTCTTTTGGTGATCGTGCTCGACCAGTTCTCCAAGTACCTGATCACCAGCAGCTTCCACCTGGGCGAGGTGCACCCCATCACGCCCTTCTTCAACCTGGTGCTGACCTATAACCAAGGCGCCGCGTTCAGCCTGCTGGCCACAGCCGGTGGCTGGCAACGGATGTTCTTCACCATCCTAGCGCTGTTGGTATCGGTCGCTATCGCACGGTTGCTACGGCAACATCACCGCGAAACGCGCTTTGCCGCTGCATTGGCGCTGATCATGGGTGGCGCACTTGGGAACGTGGTCGACCGGGTGATCCTGGGCCATGTTATTGACTTCATCCAGGTCTACTACAGCGTGCACTATTTTCCGGCATTCAATATTGCCGACTCCGGCATCACCATCGGCGCGGCCTTGCTGGTGCTTGACAGTATGTTCAAGAAACCGACTGGCGGTCAGCCAGCTTGATCACCAAACGGCAACGATCAAATCGTTGCCGTTTGTTTTCTTAGCGACGAGATTCACGTCGCTCTTGCCAAACTGACGTACCGAGCGAGAGCGCAATCAAGGCAATGCCAATCCCGCCGGTCAGGACTTCCGGAATCTCCCGTGACGCGCTAGCTAGCATAATGATCGCTAGCGCACCAATCGCCCAGAACGCGCCATGCTCCAAGTAGCGATATGCGTTCAAGGTGCTCTTATCAACCAGCATCAAGGTAAAGGCACGCACCAGCATGGCACCCACCCCTAGGCCCAGCGCGATCACGAATAGATTGTGTGACAGCGCGAACGCGCCAATTACACCGTCGAAGCTGAATGAGGCGTCGAGCACTTCTAGGTAGATGAAGCCACTCAAGCCCTGCTTGGCGGCAAATGCCGCACTGCCGTCCTCACCTAGCAAATCCCCCAGGCCATCGACCAGTACAAACGCTGCAATCCCTGCAATACCTGCAGCGATGAACCTGGCCCAAGCGTGATCGTCGAAACCCTGCGCTGCGATTAAGAGTAGCCCCAGAGCCAAAACAATCTCGATGGCATTGAGCTTGCCGAGCCGGGTCAGTATTCGTTCAATGGGGCCAAGCCAATGCGTTGACTTATTGATATCGATGAAAAACTTGAAAAAAACCAGCGAAAGGAAAGCGCCACCGAATGCCGCGATCTGGTCATGCGCCGAGGTCACGGCCTTCGCATAGTCATGTGGTTGGAAAATCGCCATATCCAGCACTGCAAGCGGCCCCATCCGTGCTGCGACACCGACCAGCAGCAAGGGAAAAGCCAACCGCATGAAGACGACGGCAATCAGCATGCCCCACACCATGAACCGACGCCGCCAGACGGGGTCCATACCAGACAGGATCTTGGCATTGACGACTGCATTGTCGAATGACAACGACCCTTCGAGCGCAGCAAGGACCAATACAATCCATGCGCCATCCCAGCCATCCAATACATAACCCACTGCCAGCGCTACGGCGGTAAAGATCAGTGACCCACGAAAATGCTTCAGCATGCGTCGATTCGAGTTTCATCTAAAAAGGCAGCCGACTTTAGCACGCCATCCCTGGCGCTTCCTGTAAAATACGGCTTTCTGCACCATGCCAGGTAAGTCTCCCATGAGCACCATGCAAGTCATTCTCGCCAATCCGCGCGGATTCTGCGCAGGAGTCGATCGCGCTATCGCCATCGTCGAGCGTGCACTCGAACGATTCGGCGCGCCAATTTATGTGCGCCACGAAGTCGTCCACAATAAGTTCGTGGTGGAAGACCTCAAGCAAAAAGGTGCGATCTTCATCGAGAACCTGGATGAAGTACCAGCAGGTGCCACATTGATCTTCTCCGCCCACGGCGTACCGCAATCGGTGCGGCGCGAGGCGGAAGCACGCGGCCTGAAAGTATTCGACGCGACCTGCCCGCTCGTGACCAAGGTCCACGTTGAAGTCAAAAAGCTCCGCGAGACGGGCTATGAGATTGTAATGATCGGCCATAAGGGGCATCCAGAGGTCGAAGGCACCATGGGCCAATCCAATGGCGGCATGTACCTGGTCGAAACCGCAGAAGACGCGGCGGGGCTGAAGGTAACCAACCCCGATAAGCTGGCCTACGTGACGCAGACAACGCTGAGTGTCGACGACGCAGCCACCGTCGTGGCTGCGCTGCGTACGCACTTCCCGAATATCGTCGGCCCTAAGAAAGACGATATCTGCTACGCCACGCAGAACCGCCAGGATGCGGTGAAGAAACTCGCAGCTGAGACCGATATCGTCGTGGTGGTCGGCTCGCCGAATAGTTCGAACTCGAATCGCCTGCGCGAGGTTGCGGCCAACGCGGGCCTCGACGCCTACCTTGTCGACAATGCCGATGAACTCCAGGCCGAGTGGTTCGCGGGCAAACTCAACGTCGGCGTGTCAGCAGGCGCATCTGCACCTGAAATTCTGGTGAAGGAAGTTGTCTCTCGCATCCAGTCGTTTGGTGCACTGTCGGTACGCGATATGAATGGGATTGAAGAGGGTATCGTCTTCTCATTACCCAAGGGCTTGAATTAACTACCTTGGCTTCAAGTATGTTTTATGCAACATTGCCACAGTGCCGGTAAGTAATCGGCCACTTGGCCAGAAGGCGCCCTTCCTGCACGGATCGGCGCCTTTTTTTGTCGCAATCATGCGACAAATTCACTCATCGATCGAATACAGAAAATAAACATAACATATTGTTTTTATTGCATTTTTAAAACAACATGATTAAACACATTAAGTTTTCGATGCGGTTTCCTGGCATGAGTGTAGGCAAATGTCGGATGCTACATACATCGCGTACCTGCAATGGGCTTACCGTTTTCCGCAATGCCGATCTGATTTGAGCGGCACCGATAATCGGCCCGTATGCATGGAAACACAGTTTCATGTTTGAGTGACCTACCCCTTACCAAAGGACGACCTATGAAGAAGCAAGCTCTTGCAGTACTGGTGGCAGGCCTGTTTGCCGCACCTGCAATCGCACATGCTGACGGTGACACCGTAACGCTGTACGGTATTGCTCAAGTCGGTGTGATGTCTGCCAACAATGGCGCAGTGACGCAGAACAAAGTCGAAGATACTGGTTCCCGTATCGGCGTTAAGGGCACCGAGAACCTCGGCGGTGATCTGAGCGCATTCTTCAAGATCGAAAGCGGCGTTGACCTCGCTGGTGCCACTTCCGGCAAGTTCGCCTCGCGCGAAGGCTGGGTTGGCCTGGCTAGCAAAGACTGGGGCGCGATCAAGCTGGGTCGCGGCAAGACCTACTTCGATCTGGTACAGGAAAACTTCGACGGCTTCGAAGGCAATGACACCATGATCGACAGCCTGTTGATCGACGGTGTCTACTATCGCATCAACAACGCGATCGCCTACGAAACGCCGGACCTGAGCGGCTTTACCGCCAAGTTTGAATACGCTGACATGGAAGGTAAGACGAGCACCACCACGCCTTACACTTTCATTGGCGTGGCTGAGTACAACGCTGGCCCGCTCTACTTGACCGCAGCAATCGAATCGCAGCATAACCTGACCGGCAACGTGAGCGGTGGTAGCACGCCGAAGACCGTGGTACCAGGTGCACGTGTGACCAACACCTTCATCGGTGGCGGCTATACACTCCCGACCAATACCAATCTGAAGTTGGGCTGGCGCCACTCAGACATCCAGAACGATACGACGCTGGCCAATAACGGCAAGCGTAACGCCTGGATCGGCGTTGTGACGCAAACGTGGGATAACCAATATATCCTGCGCGGCGGCGTGATGAAGGCAGGCGACAAGTCCAGTACTTCTACAGGCATCCTGAACAACGATTCGGGCGGTACTTATTGGGCAGTTGGCGCTGAATGGGATATGTCCAAGCGCACGCTGATCTACACCGAATACGCGCACGCCAAGAATGGTCAGAATGCAAACAGCTTCCTGACCACGGATTCGGCCGGTCAAGCAGCCAATACGTTCACCAACAGCACGTGGTCCACAGGTATCATCCACCTGTTCTAAGCAGTATTTGCTGTGCAGTGACGACAACGCCCGGTCATATGACCGGGCGTTTTCATTGCGCTTCTAGCGAGCTACGACGATATCCAGTTAATGGCTTACAACCGCAATACCACCTTTCCCCGGTTCGCCGCCGCCTCAACATAGCGGTGCGCTTCCACCACTTGGCCCCAGTCAAACACCTTATCCAAGGTCAATTGAACATTGCCTGCTGCAATTGCGGGCAGCACGGTCTTGCGAATCGCTTCAGTCAACATCGCTTTTACGGCCGTGGGCTGCGGACGCAGCGTCGACCCCTGTACACGCAAGCGCTTGACCAGCAATCGTCCAATATCCAACTTACCCGAAGCGCCGCCCATCAAACCGATATTCACGAGACGGCCATCGGGCTTCAAGCACTCAATGTTCTTTTCGAGATAGCTACCGCCTATACAGTCAAGAATCACGTCTGCGCCGCCTAAGGCTACGACTTGTGCAGCGAAATCGTCCTGTTTGTAATTGATCGCTGTTTCCGCTCCAAGCTGTTTGCAGAATTGGCGTTTCTCATCGCTCCCAGCCGTTGTAATGCCGTGCGCACCCAGCAATCGAACAAGTTGGATCGCCGCCGCGCCCACGCCGCTGGCGCCGGCGTGAATCAAAACCGTTTCACCCTTACGGACCGCCGCGATCTCGACAAGGTTCAACCAAGCCGTCATCCACGCCTCAGGGAGTGTTGCTGCCTCTTCATAGCTCAGGGTATCGGGTTTATGCACTGCGCAGCCTTGATCCAACAATGCGTATTCCGCGTACCCACCCCCTGCGACCAAACCAAAGACGGGGTCACCAATCCGAAAGCCTGAGATACCTGCGCCGATTGCAGCTACGTCACCCGCTACTTCAAGGCCAAGCAAAGGCGATGCGCCAGGCGGTGGCGGATATCGCCCCTCGCGCTGAACGATATCCGCCCGGTTGACTCCTGCAGCGCGCACGCGCACCAGCAATTGCCCCGCGCCCGCGGTGAGCATCGATGTCTCGCCGAGATAAAGGGTCTCGGCGCCACCCGGGCCATGTTGCAGTACCGCTCTCATGCCATGCCTCAGATTCAATGTGCGCTAGTGAGTTTGAGACCGAGCACGCCCGCCACGACCATGGCGACGCACGCCAGCCGAGCCCAGTCACTAGATTCGTTGAACAGTACGATGCCCGCGACTACGCCACCGACCGCACCAATGCCGGTCCAGACCGCATAGGCAGTGCCCATGGGCAGTACTTTCATTGCGCGGGCGAGAAAGACGAAGCTCGCCACCATGCCAGCCACCGTCGCAACCGTCCACGCATGCTTGGTAAAGCCTTCGCTGTATTTCATCGTCACAACCCAGACGACCTCAAATAAGCCTGCGATCAATAAATAGACCCAATGCACGGTTGCTGCTCCCGCTAGGTTGATCAGGTAAGGGCCACATTCATGGCGGCATCGACCACCTTGCCTGCCTCATGTGGCAGCGCGAGGTAATCCTTGGACTGCATCTCGGTCAGACGGCTCGCCGTGCGGAAAAACTCGTTCGAGAAGCTGCCTTCGGTATAGATCGCCTCAGCTTGCACCTCCGCCGAGATCAGCAGCTTGACCCGATAGTCATAGAACACGTCGACCAGCCAAGTCAGCCGACGAGCCTCCGATGCCTGCTTGGCTGTCAACTTCGGCACATCGGACATAATCACCGTGTGATATCGCCGCGCGAGCCATAGGTAGTCGGTTTGCGAGCGCGGCCCACCGCACAGCGCATCGAAGGTAAACCAAATGACTCCAAGGGCATGATGCTCGGCATGCACGACCCGGCCCTCGATCTCCAGTTCACGTGGTAAGTCATCAGCCGTAGAGAGACTTTGGAATATCTTCGCCAACTCGGCGCGCGAATCTGCATTGAGGGGCGTCAGATAGGTGCGCGCCTGCTCGAGCGTACGCATACGATAGTCGTTGCCACCATCCACATTCACAACGTCAAGGTGCGCCTTCAACAGCGCGATTGATGGCAAGAAATTTTGTCTCTGTAAACCATTTGGATACAGATCGTCCGGCGCGTAATTCGATGTTGCAACGAGAATGACGCCATGCTCGAACAGAAAGCTGAACAGACGCCCCAAAATCATCGCGTCAGCAATATCGGAGACGTGGAATTCATCGAAGCAGAGCAACCGGGTCTGTTCCGCGATCTGAGCGGCAACCTTGGCGAGCGGGTCTTCTTCGTGCTTCAGTGCGCGCAAACCCGCATGGACTTCCTGCATGAAGTTGTGAAAATGCAACCTGCGCTTGCGCTTGAACGGCACGCAGGCATAGAAGCCGTCCATGAGAAAACTCTTGCCACGCCCTACTCCGCCCCAAAAGTACAAACCGCGCGGAATCGTCGGTGTAGGCAGCAGCGAACGGCCAAACAGTCGGTCGCGCTTGCGCTTGAATTCAGCAAGGTCGTCATAGAGCCGCTGCAGGTGGCCGATCGCCATCTCTTGCGCCGGATCGCGCTGGAATCCGTCTTGGGCCGCCGCCACCTCATACCAGACGGAAGGCGGCGTGCCGGGTTTGATGTGGGACGTAAATACGTGTTGAGACATATCAAGGACGGTAGCAGACTATTTATGGAGACTCTGAAAAAGCTGTAAGGTTGCGTTTGCAGGCTTTACTGGGGATTATACCGGTGACAGCCGCTCTACGAGACCTTGTCACAAAGCTCGGATATATTTGAAGTCGTCGCCATAAAGCCAATCCATAAGGTGGCGCACCTATGTACACCAACCAGGAGTAAGACAATATGGCCAGAATCGCACTCGTCACCGGAGGAATGGGTGGCATTGGCACTTCGATTTGTCACAAGCTTGCAGACACCGGCCATGTGGTCGTCACGACTTATAGTCGCCCCGGCCGGGAGACCCAATGGCTCGCGGACCAAAAGGAAAAGGGGTACACGATCCACGCCTACCAGTGCGACGTGGCCGATTTTGATGCCTGTCAGGCCATGGCAGCATCGATCCTGAAGGATGTCGGCCCTGTCGACGTACTGGTCAACAATGCGGGTATCACCAAGGACACTACGTTCAGAAAAATGAGCAAGGTCGATTGGGATGTCGTAATGCGCACCGACCTCGACTCGGTTTTCAATGTGACCAAGCCCTTCGTCGACGGCATGATGGAGCGCGGATTTGGCCGCATCATCAATATCTCGTCGATCAATGGGCAGAAGGGTCAATTCGGCCAAACCAATTATTCTGCTGCCAAGGCTGGCATGCACGGTTTCACCAAGGCCCTGGCGCAGGAAGTTGCAAAGAAGGGTGTGACCGTCAATACCGTCAGCCCCGGCTATATCGCGACCGAGATGGTCATGGCGGTGAAGGAAGAAGTCCGTAATGCAATCATCGCCGGCATCCCGGTCAGCCGTCTCGGCCTGCCCGAGGAGGTCGCGTCGCTGATCGCTTTCCTGGCAGGCGAGGAATCTGGCTTTATCACCGGTTCCAATATCGCCATCAACGGCGGTCAACACATGTTCTGATCGTCTCGACGACCGACATGAAAAAGCCCGGCATGCCGGGCTTTTCCTTTTACCGCATCGTCGCTTAGAAGTGCGTACCGAAGCCGACGCCGAATACCAACGGGTTGATCTTCAGCGTGCCCAAGTCGGTTGCGCCACCAGCAGTCTTCACATCGGTCTTGATGTAGATCTTCTTCAGATCGAAGTTGACGAACCAATCCTTGTTGATCGCGACGTCGGTACCGATCTGAAGGCTACCGCCGAAGCTGCTCTTGTCGACATCGAGTGCCGTATTGCCCGCCGACAGACCAACACTGTAGAAACGTGTGTAGTTGATGCCGACACCCGCATAGGGGCGAATCGTTGCCTCAGGAGTAAAATGGTACTGCAGCGTCAAGGTCGGAGGCAGGTGACTCACCTTGCCCAGACCATGGCCGCCCGCGCTTACTTCATGGCGCGCGGTTCCCAGGATCAGTTCCGTGCCAATGTTGTTGGTGAACATATAGGTGAAGTCGAGCTCAGGCACGACCTGCTTATCGACCGAGATATCCAGCGTCGACAGGGTACCGCTGGTCGACACTTGCGGTGCGACGTCGATGATGCGCCCCCGGACGAGCCAGTCGCCTTGCGCAGCGTAAGCGCTGGTTGTCATGGCCAAACCGATAGTCATCGCGAGCAGCTTGTGTTGCATGGTGCAATCTCCGTGTATTTGCCGATCACGCTGATCAGCTCAGGACGGAGATTAGCGAGCCCAACGGGGGCGGATATTGCGCTATGTCATACTTTGGCGATACTGACGCACTTCATCACAATCACGACGCCTCTTAGGTCTTTTAAATCATGATCTTATGGATAATCAATTGCCGATTTGGACATTTTGGCAGTATCCTGCTGCTTTACTCGGATATTTAAGTCGCCATGTCGATCGTAATCAAAACCGCCGAAGACATCGAAAAGATGCGCGTCGCGGGCCGCTTGGCCAGCGAGGTTCTCGATTTCATTACGCCGCATGTCAAACCGGGCGTATCGACGGCTGAGCTGAACAGGCTCTGCCATGACTACATGGTGAACGTACAAGGCACGATTCCGGCCCCGCTGAACTACGCGCCACCCGGCTATACGCCCTACCCGGCCTCCATCTGTACTTCGGTCAACAACGTGATCTGCCACGGTATTCCGAACGACAAGCCGCTGAAGAATGGCGATGTGGTCAATCTCGACATTACCGTCATCAAGGATGGCTACCACGGCGATAACAGCCGCATGTACGCAGTGGGTGAGGTAGCGTCTCATGCCCGCCGTCTGGCGCAAGTCACCTATGAATGCATGTGGCTCGGCATTGAGCAAGTCCGCCCAGGTACCAGGCTCGGCGACATTGGTGCGGTGATCCAGCGTCATGCTGAGCAGAACGGTTATTCGGTCGTGCGTGAATTCTGCGGCCATGGCATTGGCCGGCGCTTCCATGAAGAGCCCCAGGTCTTGCACTACGGCAAGCCAGGTACCGGGCTCGAACTGAAGGCAGGCATGATCTTCACCATCGAGCCGATGATCAACGCAGGCCGCAAGGAAATTCGCTCTATGCCCGATGGCTGGACCATCGTGACCAAGGATCGTTCGCTCTCCGCACAATGGGAGCATACGGTGCTTGTCACCGAAACGGGTTATGAGGTACTGACCGTATCTGCAGGCACGCCGGCCAAGCCCGAGCTGAAGCCGCACGGTATTGCAGCCTGATTGCCGCAGCGGGCGCGCGATACTAACCGTGCGCCCGATTGATCCCGCAAGGACGTCTCACCACCATGATTGTGACGTTAGACTTGGCCGACGGCGTGTGCGCGCTTGAATTGCTCGCTTTTCAGCGACGCGCCTATCAGACCGAAGCAGACCTTCTCAACTACCCGCTCTTGCCTCCACTCCATGAAACGCTGCCCCAGTTGATGGACAGCGGGGAGTGCATACTTGCTTGGCGGGAAGACGGTGAGCTGATCGGCATGATCGGCACCTACGAAACCCCCACCCATCTCGACATCACACGGTTCGCGGTTTCACCCAACCGACGCCGGGAAGGTATTGCACGCAAGTTACTACGCGCGTTATCGAACAATCATCCAATACGGACGCTGACGGTCTCGACCGCCGCCGGCAATGCACCCGCACTGCAACTCTATTCGTCCGAAGGGTTTGTACCCACCCACGAGTCGCATACCGCAGAGGGCCTGCCCCTCATCCATCTGCAGCGTAACGCAACACGCTGAGTCGCGCGAATAGGCTGCGTTGCGGCCACGACGCGTGCCCGCACTGTCGGCTTCCAGAATCGTCGGCAATGAGCGAAGATAGGCTACCCAGCCCTACCGGTTTCGCCATGAACGCGCCGCAATCGATTCCTGAACTCCGCAAACACCTGCAGGCTAGCCGCGCCGCACTGCATGATGGCTACCACGACCCAGAACAGGCAGCGGGCCTGCTTGAGGCTGAAGCGCGCCAGGTGGACGCATTTCTGATCGAGCGCTGGCGGGAGTTGGCCATGCCTGCCGATACGGCGCTGATCGCAGTCGGCGGATACGGAAGGGGGCAGCTGTTCCCTTGCTCGGATATCGATTTGCTCGTGCTTACCCCTGGCGAGCTGGATGCGATCTCAGAAGAAAAGATCCAGACCTTTATTGGGCTGTTGTGGGACCTTGGCCTGGAGGTGGGCCATAGCGTACGCTCCATTCCCGACTGCATGACCGAAGCCGCGCGCGATATAACCGTACAAACCACCTTGCTCGAAACCCGGTTGCTGGCGGGCAGCAGCGCAGCCTACACGGAGCTGGTCGAGGCCGTTTTCCGCACACTCGACCCACGTGCCTTTTTCGAAGCCAAGCTGATGGAGCAGCAGCAGCGGCACGAGCGTTACCAAGGTTCGGTCAACAAGCTCGAGCCCAATGTGAAAGAGGCACCGGGCGGATTGCGCGACCTGCATTTGATTCTGTGGTTGGCTAGAGCATGTGGCGTGGGCGCCGACTGGAACAGCCTGCATCGCGCAGGGATGCTCACCGGCCAGGAAATGCGCAAACTCAAACGCGCCGAGATGATGTTGATCTCATTCCGCATCGCGCTGCACCTGACCGCAGGGCGCCGCGAAGACCGCATTCTGTTCGACTACCAGCATGTACTGGCGAAACGCTTTGGCTACGAAGACACGCCCGCAAGCCGTGCCAGCGAGCAACTGATGGCGGTGTATTACCTGTCGGCCCGCATCGTGGCCCAGTTGCAACCGCTGCTGATCCAAGCCTTTCGCCGCAAGCTATACGGGCGGATGCATCTCGATATTCGCCCTATCAATGAGCGTTTCGTGGCACGCGGCCCGTTGCTGGAAATTGCCCACCCTCAGGTTTACGAAGAGCACCCGTCAGCCATTCTCGAGACTTTTTTGCTGATGCAGCAAAACCTTGAGCTAACCGGCATCGGTGCCGATGCACTGCGTGCGCTCTGGCATGCGCGACCGCGCATCAATAACCAATTCCGCAAAGACCCTGCAAATAAGGCGCTGTTCATGGAGATCATGCGCCAGCCCACCGGTACGACACGTGTGATGCGCAGAATGAACCAATACGGCGTGTTGGGCCGCTATATTCCGGCCTTTGGCAAGATCGTTGGCCGCATGCAGCATGATCTCTTCCATGTATATACCGTGGACGAGCATATCCTCATGGTGCTACGCAACCTCCGCCGCTTCGCCACACCCGCATTCAACCATGAGTACCCGCTCTGCTCGCAACTGATCGAGACCTTCGAGCGCCCCGAGGTGCTCTATCTCGCTGCGCTATTCCACGATATCGGCAAAGGGCGTGGCGGCGATCATTCGCAACTGGGCAAGGTCGATGCCCGCGAATTCGGCGTTTCGCATGAACTTGGCAAGGCCGATACCGACTTGCTCGCCTGGCTGGTCGAACATCACCTAACCATGTCGAGCGTCGCCCAGAAGCAAGACGTCTATGACCCCGACACGGTCGAACGCTTCGCCCAACTGGTACGGGACGAACGCCACCTGGTCGCGCTTTACCTGCTGACCGTCGCCGATATCCGTGGTACCAGCCCCAAAGTATGGAATGCCTGGAAGGCGAAGTTGCTGGAAGACCTCTATGTCGCCACGCGGCGCTATCTCGCCGGCGAAACGCTGAATACCAACCATGCGCTCGATGACCGGCGCGAAGAAGCACTGCGCTTGATGCGACGCTATGGTCTACGGGACGATGCACATGTCGCGTTCTGGAAGACGCTCGACCCGGTCTACTTCCTGCGGCACGACGCCTCGGAGATCGCCTGGCACGGTCGGATTCTGAACGCACGCTTTGAGCAGGATGCCGTCTTGGTCCGGGCACGTATCGCCGATTCCGGCGAAGGCATTCAAGTCCTGGTCTATTGTGGCGACCGCCCTGACCTGTTCGCCCGGATCTGCGCCTTTTTTGAGCGCGCCGGCTATAGCATCTTCGACGCCAAGATCTACACGACTTTACGTGGCTACGCGCTCGATAGCTTCTATGTCCACACTGCAGACGACCATGCAGGCGAATACCGCGATCTGGTCGGCTATATCGAATTCGAGCTAGCCCAGCTGATCGAGCAAGGCGCCCCCATCCCAGCCCCTGTCAACGGCAGACTCAGCCGTGCACTCAAGCATTTCCCGCTGCCGCCCCAGGTACTGATCCGCGCGGACGATAAACAGAAGCTGCATATCCTGTCATTGGTCGCGGGTGACCGCCCAGGGCTACTCTCGCGTATTGCGCGCGTCCTCTCGACACATGGCATCGCCATCCATTCAGCCAAGATCATGACGCTCGGTGAGCGGGCCGAGGATACATTCACCATCTCGGGTGCGACGTTGTCAGACCCAAAAGCACTGGTTCGCTTGGAAACGGACTTGATCGAAACGCTGCGAATCTAAACCGCACCGGGCATCTATACTGACCAAGAAAGCGATAAGGCTCATTCAGGCTTACCGTAAGATTTGGACTGCGCCGGCGAGGCGAATCACGACGTCACACAATTGTAGCTTTATTGAAATAAATTAAAGCGATTGCAAGCTAGGTGACACGATGAAAGCCTCCCTCTCCCGCCAAATTACCCTGCAGACGCTCTTCACGGCCGTGGGTCTCGCCATCGTGATCGTCATCACCGTGATCCAGCTTCACGCGCTGTCGCGGGATTTCTCGACCTACCAGCAGGGGCAGCGCTCAGTAGGATTGCTGCTTGAAATCAAGGCTACGTCCCTGTCGATCTCTCGCGCCGACCCGATTCTGCCGGATACAGCCGCACGCGTCGCTGCTGCCGACCATGAAGTCGCAGCTGCAGCTGCCGAGCTTGAACCTCTCCTCGGCGCAAACCAGGCTAAAGACCTACAGAATACCCTCCACCAAAACTGGGCAGAATATGTCCGGCAGTTTCAGAGTGCAGTGAAAATCGCTGAAACCAGTCCTCAGGACGCAATGGGCATTCCCGAGCAGATTTACGGCCTGCAACTGGTACCCATGATCGCCAAGCTCGATGAGCTCGCCAAGAGCGAGCGACAACGAGCAGAGGGCTTGCGCGCCAGTATTGAAGGTGAAATCACCCACGTGCTGCGCGGGGTGCTTGTGCCACTCGTGCTGGTTGCAGCCGTCATCACCATCCTGCAATTTCAATTCGGCAGCCGACTAAAGCACCGTTTACGGCGTATGGAACAGGATGCTGGCGTGCTCAGTACGGGCGACCTACGTCATCGTCTGCCCGAATCCGACGACGAGCTCGGCCGGCTGGCAAAGGCCTTCAATCGCTTTATCGAAGAATTGTCGCGGCTGTTGCGACAGGTGCAGGATGATGTCGACAATACCCGTCGCGGTACGGAGGCGTTGACTCAGGGCGCCAATCAGGTCCGCCAATATACGCAGCGGCAGGCCGATGGGGTGACACAGATAGATGGCGCGCTCCAGGAGCTCACCGTAGCAGCCAACAGCATCGCAACCCTTGCAACCGACGTCACCGGTGCAGCACAAACCACCTCTTCGCTCACCATTGAAGCCGAAGCCAAGACAGAGGCCTCGCTGGAAGACATGCGCGCACTGCAGCAGAGCGTCAATGCAGCAAGCGAGACCTTAGCGTCGCTCGACCATGCTGTCAGCCGGGTGGCCGTCGTCAGCAAACTGATTCAGGAAATCACTGGGCAAACCAATTTATTGGCGCTGAATGCCGCCATTGAAGCTGCACGGGCGGGCGAGGCGGGCCGAGGCTTTGCGGTTGTCGCAGATGAGGTCCGTAAGCTGTCTGAACGTACGGCGTCGGCAACTACCGAGATCACCACCACTTTGACCGGCCTCTCATCAGGCATGGAGAGTGCCCGTGTCGCAATGGGTGATGCCTACCGCCGCGCAGAGCAGGAGGTGGCCCAGGCGACTGAAATCGCAGAGAAGATGCGCGAAGTGGAAAGTACGGTGGAGAGTGTACTGCTGAAAATGCGGAATATCGCCGAGGCGACCGCCGGGCAATCGCATGCCAATCAGGAGATCTCGCGTCAGGTCGCCGACATCAAACATTTGGCCAGCGAAGCCGCCAAGGCGACCGGCGAGACCACCTCAGGCATCGCAAGCCTGGCCGAAGGTGCCGAGCAATTGGCTAGCGCCACGGCCCGCTTCAATCTGGGTCGCAACACATCGATCTAACCGGCTACCTAGTCGGTTTCAGTAGGCAAAATAGGGGCCATTCCCCACCGGGGTGGTGGCGCCCTGAATTGCGGTAAATACGGTACGGCCGTAGAAGAACGGCAGCCCCCAGACGAAGCTACCGCTTGTTGCATTGCCCGATGACAGGTCCGATGCAGCAATTGCCAGGGTCGGCAGTACCGCCAAATCGGAATCCATATTCTCCGCATTGCCTACCTTGAACAGTACGGCGCTGGATACGAGATTCTCACCTTCATTGATTGCGCTGAGGCTGACCGTGTCCGTCGGACAATAAAAGCCGGAATAGGCACTATCTGGACACTCAGTAATATTCCGGTCGTCGAATACCAGCAGGTTGGTCCCGCTGTCGATATAGCTGAAGGGCATGGACGTATTGTTATAGAGCGTCGTAAATAGCCCAGAGTCCTGCGTGATCTGGAAAATCTGCGCGGCGCCCAGCATATTGTTACTTTGCGTGCCGATGCCAAAGGTCAAGGTACCGGTGATGGTATCCTGCCCAGCATCCGGTACAGCCGGGAAGGAAATCGCGCTCCCGTTGTTGTCAACAGGGAAAGCAGAGATTGGATTGATCAACTGCCGATTCGGCGATGAGGCCGTCTCCCCCTGCGCGATCTGTACGCAACCCGTCGAAGGACAGGCGTAGTAAGGATAACCTGCGCTCCCAGTCGCGCCGTTACTGCAAGCAGCACCGCAATCCACCGTTTGTGGCCCGATTCCCAGCACACCGTTTGCGCCTAGCGTATCGACTGAGCTTTCCTCGAAACTACCTGAGTTCACGCATCCATCGGGCGCCTGCGCAAAATCCGTGTCGCCAACCAATTGCATGGGAATAGCCGACGCCACCTCTCCGCTTATTTTCAGGTCGGCAGATCGAATCGAGCCCCATACATAACCATCGAAGAACTGGAAGCATTCGCCTGTTGGGCGCTGGCTGGCGTCTCGCTGATGCGGTAAGGCCGCAGCAAGTGCCGGGTCGACGGCGCTGGCAAGAATACGCAAGCCAACCGAACCCGTGTCGACCTGAACGTGGTCAATGGTTTGGCACTGCTGCGTCCCAGGCGCACAAAGGGTGACCGAGACATAGGCCACGTTCGAGATACCCGACACGCCATCGGTATTCAAAGCAGCCGGGCCATGGTCGACGGTAATGGAGACGACATTATCGACAGGCGGCGAAGGGGTGAAACCGCTCACATCGCTGGAGCCATTGCTATTGCTATCGCTGCTGCCGCCGCCTCCGCCACAAGCTGCCAGCATGAGCGTCGCGCACAACATGATGATTGATCGCATCATGGCGTGCATCTCACTGCAACTCAGACGGTTGCACCCCAGCCGGCAACATAGATTCCACATAGGCTAAGCCTTGGAATGCATGCGCATGGCCGCGGGTCTTGATAACGAAGTCCTGGCTGCTGATAACACCAGGTGCACGAGCACGTGCAGTAACGCGCTTTGCATTCTCTTGCTGGAAGATCGTGTAATAGCTACCGAGAAGTTGCTTGAGATCAGGCCGCCATGGCCCTTGCCAGGATACGGCGAACACGATACCGGCAGAATTGATGAATTCTTTGACAGTGCTACCGTCTTGACTGGTCGTGGTCTGGATACGATATGCGCGGCTCGTTGCATCGACCGAGGTAGTCGAAACCTTGGCCGAAGCGACGCGGTTGCTACCCACTAGGGCTTCAGGATGGCTGCCCAGCGCGGCCCCCGCCTGAAGACTGAACGCCCCCCAAGCGGTGGCAAATACCATCCTGCGCAAATCCATTCCTACCCCAAAACGCCAACCAGACCAGCTATGTTGTCGTCTCGGACACACAATTGTCAATCAAATGACACATTTTAGTTACATTGCAATACACGTTCATAGGACGCGGATCGGTAGAGCCCGCCCAGCAAGCGAATGCGCGGACTGTGGGTTAGAACCCACAGGCGCGATTCACTTCAACAATTTGGAGATATCCTTGGCTTCCCAAGCGGGGAAATATTTCCGCACCAGAGTATTCAGCTCGACCTCGAACGCTCTCAGCCGTGCCAACTCATCAAGCTCGGCATTCGGCTCGCTAGCCAGCGCTGCCGCTTCAATCATTCCGGCCCCAGCCGTCGCATTGCTCAGGCGATCGACAATGATAAAGCTACCCGTTGCACGACATTCACGGTAGGCGTCGAACACGACAGGCGCATTCAGGACGATGCGGCACAGACCGATTTCGTTCAAGCCCAACTGCGGCGCCTCGGATTCCGCCATCGAATTGACGTCAACCCGATTGATGATCCGTTCAATACGGCCAAACGCCTGTTTGCCGCCGAGCTTGAAGAGATACTCCTTGCCAGGCTGTAAAACCTGTTCGTGCATCCAGACCACATGCGCATCGAATACATTCGAGACTGCCGGCGTGGTTTCGTGGTGCTTCACGATCACATCGCCACGCGAAATATCGATTTCATCCTCGAGCGTCAGGGTGATGGCCTCACCCTGCCCCGCGCTGGCCAGCTCACCTTCAAAGGCAACCACCGCCTTGACGCGGCTTTGCTTCCCCGAAGGCAGAACCGTAATGGCGTCGCCCGGCGCGACCGTGCCCGCGGCGATCGTGCCACAAAAGCCTCGGAAATCGAGATTCGGACGATTCACGTATTGCACAGGCAACCTGAAAGCATTCAAGTGCACGTTCTGCCCCACCTCGACCGTTTCGAGGAACTGCATCAGAGTTGGGCCTTGGTACCACGGCATCTGGGTGCTAAGGGTGACAACATTGTCGCCCTTGAGCGCCGACAATGGGACGAATTCAATCTCCAGCTCACCCAACTGGCCGGCAAACGCCAGGTACTCGGCCCGAATGCGGTCATAGACCGTTTGATCGAACTGAACCAGATCCATCTTGTTGACGGCGACGAGGATATGCCGAATACCCAATAGACTGACGATATAACTGTGGCGGCGCGTCTGCGTCTGCACGCCGCGCCGAGCATCGATAAGAATGACCGCCAGATTACTGGTCGAGGCACCCGTCGCCATATTTCGGGTGTATTGCTCATGCCCAGGGCAATCGGCAATGATAAATTTACGACGGTCAGTACTGAAGTAGCGATAGGCAACATCAATTGTGATGCCCTGCTCCCGTTCGGCCTGCAAGCCATCAACCAGCAAGGCCAAGTCGATATCGTCGTCTGTCGTATTGTATTTTTGCGAGTCGCGCTGGATCGCAGCCAACTGGTCTTCGAAGATCAGTTTCGAATCATGCAGCAGACGACCGATGAGCGTGGACTTGCCATCGTCAACGTTGCCGCAGGTGATAAAGCGCAGCAGATCCTTGTTCTCGTGCTGCTTGAGATAGGTCAGGATATCGTCTGCGATAAGATCGGATTGGTGTGCCATGGGTATCGTATGGTGCCTGCAACTTTGAATATCGAGCCGGCGTACTGGCTCAGAAATAGCCTTCCATCTTTTTCTTCTCCATCGACCCCGACGAATCGTGGTCGATGACGCGGCCTTGCCGTTCACTGGTCTTGGCGAGCAGCATTTCTTGAATGATGTCGGGCAGCGTTGCGGCATGCGACTCAACTGCCCCCGTCAGCGGATAGCAACCGAGCGTACGGAATCGAACCCATTTCTTTTCGATCTTCTCGTCTGGCCGCAGATGCGACAGGATTCGATCATCGTCGATCATGATCAACGTACCGTCGCGCTCGACCACCGGGCGCTCTGCCGCAAAATACAGCGGCACGATTTCGATCTGTTCCAGAAAGATGTATTGCCAGATATCGAGTTCGGTCCAGTTCGACAGCGGAAAGACGCGGATACTCTCGCCCTTGTCGATGCGGGAGTTATAGATATTCCAGAGTTCTGGCCGCTGGTTTTTCGGGTCCCAACGATGATTGCGGTCGCGGAATGAGTAGACGCGCTCCTTGGCGCGCGATTTTTCCTCATCGCGCCGCGCGCCGCCGAAAGCCGCGTCGAACTTCCACTTATTGAGCGCCTGCTTTAGCCCCTCGGTCTTCATCACATCGGTGTGCTTGGCGCTACCCGAATCAAACGGATTGATTCCCGCCTTGAGGCCCTCTTCATTGATGTGGACCAACAGGTTCAGGCCAAATTTCTTGGCCACGTGCTCGCGGAAGGTGATCATCTCCTTGAATTTCCATGTCGTGTCGACATGGAGCAAAGGGAACGGCGGCTTCCCCGGCGCGAAGGCTTTCAGCGTCAGGTGCAGCATCACAGCGGAATCCTTGCCGATCGAATAGAGCATGACCGGGTTGTCGAACTCGGCAGCAACCTCTCGGATGATATGGATGGACTCGGCCTCAAGCTGCTTGAGGTGCGTCATGCGATGTTCGGGGAGTGTTCTCATGCGTGGGTGTTCACAAATCTGGCAATGGGTCGGCAATACCGCCAAGGCTTATCTTTTTACCAGAACGTCTGCCATACAGAAAAATCAATTTGGCATAAGGTTATCCGCTACGGATCGATGTGAGCGAGTAAAATCGCGGATTACCATTGGAATCCAAGCACCATGCTCAGTTACCGCCATGCCTTTCATGCAGGCAATCACGCCGACGTGCTCAAGCACCATCTGCTGGTTGCACTATTGGACTATATGAACCAAAAGGACAAGGTGTACTGGTATCTGGATACCCACGCCGGTGCGGGCGCCTACCAACTCGATACAGGGTATGCCGCCAAGAACGCCGAGTTTGCCGATGGCATCGCACGACTCTGGAAGCGCAGCGACCTGCCAGAACCGCTGGTGCGCTACGTCGAGCTGATCCGCGATTTCAACCCAGATGGCAAACTGAAGTTCTATCCAGGCTCACCGCTGATCGCCAACGCCGTGCTGCGAGACGAAGACAAGCTTCGGCTGTTCGAACTGCATCCGACTGATTTCCCGATTCTCGCGGAAAATCTGGCGCCTGTAGGCCGGCGTGCGCTCACGCAGAAAGGGGACGGGTTCGCTGGCTTGAAAAGCCTGCTGCCACCACCGCCACGGCGCGCCGTAACCTTAATCGACCCACCCTACGAAGAAAAGCAGGACTACCAGCGCGTAGCTACCGCCATGGAAGATGCGTTGAAGCGCTTCGCAACCGGCGTCTACGCGATCTGGATTCCCATGTTGCAACGGAGCGAGCCCGATTACCTGATCGAACGTCTCAAAGCCCTGCCGGCCAAGGGATGGTTGCGCGCCACACTCAATGTGCACCGCTTGCGTGAAGACGGCTTTGGCATGCACGGTAGTACCATGGTGGTCATCAACCCGCCCTGGCGCCTATATGAGAGCCTGGAGGCGACGTTGCCCTTCCTTGCAACCACGCTGGCCCAGGACAAGGGCGCAAGCTTTACACTTGAGCAATCGCCAGCTGAATAACGAATCACATGCAAAAAAGGCCAGTGGCGATGCCACTGGCCCGAAGTACTGCTGAATGGTTTACGGGGGTTAACTCTTCAGCAGTGACAGGACTTGCTGCGGCAGCGTATTGGCTTGTGCCAACATCGCGGTGCCTGCTTGTTGGAGGATCTGCGCGCGGGTCAGGTTCGCGGTTTCAGCCGCGAAGTCGGTATCCTGAATCCGTGAGCGCGCAGCAGACAGATTGGTTGCCGTCGTTTGCAGATTGCTGATCGTTGCCTGGAAGCGGTTCTGCAGAGCACCAAAGGTTGCACGTTGACTGTTGATCGCCGTAAGCGCTTGGTCGCAGATGAACAAGGCTTGCGTTGCATTATCAACCGTGGTGACGTCGAGCGTCGAAACCGATGCCAGCGACGAAACCTGCGTGGTGCCCGCTGCCAACGCGGCGCCGAACACCGAGGTACCAAGCGCTGCGCCCGAGGTCGTTACCGAGTACGCTGAATCCGAATTCAGCAAGACCTGCCCTGCAATCGCCAAGGTACCACTTGCACCCGTCGCGAGCGCCGCGCCACCGCCCGACACCGCACCTGCGTTACCACCCGAGGCGACAGAGAGATCGATGTTCGCGCCGTCAGCCGCCGTCAGAATCACGCCGGTACCGGTCTGATTCAGCGATGCGGTGACACCGGTTACGCCTGAGTTGTTGTTGAACTGCGTGACCGCGTCCGACAAACCCTGCGCATTCCCCGGGTTGGAAACGTTGAAGGTGATGGCCTGTGTCGTTGCATTGTCGGCCAACACGTTCAAAGTGTAAGCACCCGAAGCACCAAACGTCAGCGTCGTCACAGTCCGTGCCGTCGCGGTAATCCCCGTTTGGGTCTGCGCATTGATCTTGGCCGCGATATCCTTGGCCGCATCCGTTACCGCCAGATTGACCGTGCCGCTACCATGGGAGCTGAAGAGTTCCAGGTTCCCCGATGTCGTCACCGCCACGCCCGTCGCCGCAGCTACACCAGCCGTGGTGTAGAGACCTGACGACGAAGTCGCGTTCGCCAGATTGGTACCAATCTGCTGCGTACCATAAGCAGTGGTACGGAAATTGGCAGTCGTCGCGGTGACCGATTGATAAGCGTTTGCGCCCACCTGGAAAACTGCCGACGCGAAGCTGCCATCCAGCAGATTCGTGCCGTTGAATTGGGTAGTTTGTGCGAACCGATCCAGTTCGGAAGTCAGTTGTGTGACTTCCTGATTGATCGACTGGCGATCGGACGCTGAATTGGTCGCATTGGCGGATTGCACTGCCAATTGGCGGATCCGTTGTAGCAGATCGCCCATCTGGCCCAACGCGCCTTCAGCGGTCTGCGACAGCGACACACCATCATTCGCATTACGCACCGCTTGATTGGTCCCGTTGATTTGCGACGTCATCCGTTGCGAAATCGAGAGGCCCGCCGCGTCGTCCTTGGCAGAGTTAATCCGGAGACCGGACGAAAGTCGCTGCAGCGAAGTAGCCAAACTCTCCTGGGATTGATCCAGGTTGTACTGCGCATTGAGCGACGATATGTTTGTGTTGATAACTTGCATCTTTGCTCTCCTTCGCCGTGTGCCCTGGGTAGCGGGACGCGGTAAATGTCGATCACCGATTGGAAACGCGGCTGAATAGCGCCACTTTCGTTTCCCTACGGTTGCTACCCATCCCCCGGGCAACAAACCGACTCACAAGGACGCGACGGGTTGAAAAATTCAACCTGGCGCACAAGGGAAGGTCCGGAAGCGATCACTCGCCCTCCCTTTCCTTCACGTCCCGTCCAAACCCTGTTACTGCACCTTCCGGTGAGGTGTGCGCGTTCGTGTTCC